>Ga0123342_1001174_pt1:0-42500 | contig 43841 bp, 20 predicted proteins | sample Turbeawhitnodule_FD_89960 | JGI IMG/M metagenome (GOLD analysis project Ga0123342, IMG submission 89960) | Root nodule microbial communities of legume samples collected from Mexico - Turtle bean Mexico white nodule | ecosystem: Host-associated > Plants > Roots > Nodule | place: Mexico...
AATAAATCTGTGTTTCTTAGTTTAGTTTTTTTTTTTTTTTGAATAAAAATGTTTTATTTTATTTTTTTTTTTTTATAATATTTTTTTTTTTTTTTTTACAAATACAAAAACCAAGATTTTTTTTTTTTTTTTTTTCTCCCCCCCCCCCCCCCCCCCTTTTAAATTTATGTAGAAGTAATACACAATTTACCTGGATAACAGTTGTGATCATCCCTGGTCCACCCTACAGTTACTCTAGTTTAGAAAATCATTTAAAAAAACTGAATAAATTGCAGCACCAGTAGAAATATACCACCTGAAATTGCTTTTTTGTCCATGATATTTCCTCCCATGTTTTAGAATGGGCTGATTTCCATTCTGTTGGAACCTGAATACTATCCACATGTTGCAAAAGCCTCAAGCTATCTGCAATGACATTAATCCCAAGTGAATGGTAGAATATGATAGGCCAACATTTGATTTAGGTAGTTATAATTCACGATTAGGAAGTCAGTAGGCATTTACTTTTATCTTAATCTTCTAGGTGATGACAGTTGTAGTCATACATAACTACATAAGTTGTGTTATGGACTTGTAAAAATAAATTAAGGTGTCAGATTGTTATTCCGTGTAAGTTGAAGGAGGGAGTTCCTTGTTAGAGGGATATTCAGTGTTTGTACTCAAACCTGCCCTAAAAAACAGATTTTTATCCTTACGTAGAAAGCAGTGTGTTTATTTCTTGCGGCCAACAATTAGTTTGAACCACTTCAAAGGTAACAGAAACAATCATCACCCTTTAAACTGCCACCAATCGGCTTTTTTGACACTCCGTCAAGACAGATACTGAAATTTCTATAAGAACCAATGTATATTTTAACATGCGATTCTTAAGAATTTGAATATTAAATAAATGAAAACATTGAAAAGCCAAAATAATACTTGTGATGAATGCCTCCTGCCAAATTTCATGTTCTGACCATGTGGGAGCAACTTCTCGAAATGGAATTCCTTCACTCTTGCATATCCTGCACATAACGCAAGTCAATGCTCAATCACACGAGAAACAGCTTGTTAGTGCTTCTCAGTAGCCTCTATCCTATACACTGGCCCCCCATTTCTTTTATTCCTTTTTCCCTTCCTGCATCACATTTACCTGACAAAACAATAATATAGTTTCATCTGTGGCCAAGACAGAATCCTAATATTAAAGAAAGCAAGGCTCCCCTTTAAACCAAATTTAAGAATTAAGTTTATAACTGTTATAATAGAGATTAGAACTCCATATGAATGTAAAAAAGAAAAGAAAAAATAGAATTCTTAGGCAGAAAAAAGGAAAAAAAATATACGTTTGTTCACCTTTAAACCAAAGAAGACAATATATCATAACTACACTATTCAAACACTACAGAAACAGAAAGGCAATGCTTTAAGTCTAACTGTTAGCAATACGAGATACAGCCCTAATTCTATGCTAATGTCAAGCAAATTGTTAAACTATACACCATATAAATAACTTCAATTTTACACAAGGGCATGGTTTATTTATGGTCAAAAAAAAATATAGCAGAAAGATTTATAATCAAACCGTACTCAAGCACTATTTGGCGTATTGTTCCTGGAAGGACACCATCACTGATAGGAGCTGTTTGTACTTCAAAAGAATCACACAGGGCCTTCCCATCATTTGAATTCCAAACCTAAAATGAAACAAGAAATTAACACTAAAAGATGCACAAACCTGTCATTAAAAGCAGAAGTAATGCATAAGTTTATTTCATAAAATGTTTCAAACCCCACACATGCACAAGAATATTAAAGTTTGTTCAATCCAACCCCAGTATTTAGCATCAACTTTAGGTTCCAATTTTGGAGAGTGATGCATAAGTATGCACACTAATAAAAATAGGCATATAGAATCTCGCATAAGATAAGTATGAATATAGTAACATAGAAAGTTAGAAATTAAATAGATAGATAAAATAAACTCACATTGCAGCAAACAACAAAAAAATTTGTCACACAACCTTCCAGGATCTGATCCCCATCATTTGACAGCAACAGTTCCGTCACTGAGGGAGGCCTGAGCTTTTCCATAGGCTTCCTAATCCTGTATTGTAGCAGAATTTCCAACTATGAACTTGAAGGAACATCAACGCAACAAACAGCAAGAAGATGAAAATAAATATGTAATTCAAAATGCACAAACTAACCTTACCCAATCTGAATATTTTGCAGCTGCAACATTCCTCCCATATCCCACCAAAGCCAAGTGTACACCATTTCCCCAAATACCGAATGTAGGAGGAACATAAGTTTCAACGTGCACATGCACATCGAGAATTTTACTCATGTTTTCCTTGCTAACAGTTTCACATGCATTTAATTCCTCTAAATTACCACTAACAAGAGTTGTAATGGCCAGCTCCTCACAATCTTTCCTTTCTTTTAGAGCAATTGGCAAGACTTTGCATATCGAATCATTAACAAGCAACTGAACAGTGGGTTGCCATATTGACAAGGTTACTGATGATGGTGACAAAACTGCAGAATGATTAGATTTAAATAGAAGCCATGGGGCAGAATTTGATAGAATTTGTACAGATTCTGAAAGTCTTTTTATGTGCCTTTCCCAAAATAACAACCATGAGGCATTGTTGTAAGTACGTGATGTTGTGTAAGCACCTGGACCAGAAGTTAGCCAAATAAGTTTAGAAAATGTATAAGGAAATCTTGCTATAGCTTATTTACTTATTTTACTAAATTGTTACTCATTTTGAAAGTACCTGGATGAGTTTCAAGGAAGTTTTTGACTGGAGGGGCATCTGAGGAGCCCAAAAGGATGCCATTACTGAGGAGAAACCTTGAAGCTGACATTTGTTAAGCTTCCAGACATGAGAGGAGGAGAATTCAAATCATATAGCTGTTCAAAAGATGAAACTGCTCTTGAAACACAAACAGAGTAGTTTGTCTAATTATCTATCTTAAAAGGCAATAAAAAACCATGTGCACAGTGCACTGCCAATAGTTGTCATTTTTAGAGAGCTCAGGGTAGAAAGACTATAGTGTGATACATGCTCTAATTCTAGAAGCAGCAAATTCAAAAGATGGCAACTACATCATATGATTGTTGTCATTTTTAGAGAGATCAGTATAGAAACAAAAGAAAAGAACCTGGACCCTGATAAATAACATAGACATGCCCTACTAACTACAATTTATAAAGAAGAAGAAAACAGAAATCACATAAATTTATTGGATACTTACTTCACATCCAACTTTTACCAGCAGACAAAAGAAAAACAAACAGATTTCTACCTCTTAATCAAGCATGAACCCACACCACAGTTTTCAAGGGGAAAACGTAAAATGGAAGAAATATGAAACCAAAATAGATCAAAAATCAAGTGGGGAGGAAATAGATGATTTTTTTTTCCAGATTTTAGGCAGACATTACAACTTAGCTAGGCAGTGGCAGCAATTTTCAACATTAGCGATACACTGTTTTTCTTTCAATTTTGTTGTTAACAAGAAAAGGAACACTAATTCCAACATTAATATGTTAGCATATAAATGGGCTTTGGTACAGATAATAATGCTCCATGGTATAAGATACTTGTTGAAACATGAAACAATAGTATCATTAAACAAGATAAGACAAATCGAAGGTTGAGATAAAAGAAAACAAGGTAGCAGAAACCCAGAGAGTGGAAATAGTGAAAGAGATGAAGGGTTACCAGAGGCAAAACACCCACACACGGCAGAAACAAAATCTGGACAGAAACAAGTAACCCTGTTGCTTTGGGAGTTTTATACATTTCTTTTCCTTGTTTTTTCTGATTGACAGCTCTTAGTTATTAACACGTTAATTTCTGTTCTATAAATTTCACATATATGATTTTAAAACACACAAAAATTGTTCAATTATACCATCCAAATAAATAATTTATTCAAATATTTTAAAACACAAATGGGTTAAAACAAAATGAAAATTGTACAATTAAAATATAGAATATAAATAAAAGGAATAAATATAAATGAATATAAACACAAACACTGCTGCCTTATTATAAAGTGGTCAACTAAACATGAAAAAAAAGGAAAATTTGCAATAATCAAATTATAGTAAATGATATTCACATCTTCTTTTAATTTTAATTTTAATTTTTCAGTAAGATATTCACACGTTTATAATTTTTAAATACACATCAACCTTCCTTGTATCCTTATATTTACCTATATTAACCTTTTTATACTTTTACTAAAGGGATACCCACTTAATTTATTCATAAAAAGTATTTTTTCTATTTATTTTTGTTTAAAAATATTTAATTTATATATTTTAAAACTTTAAATTTCATAATTTTTAGTTAATTTTTAATTATATTATATTTTAAAATAAAATAAGATAAATGAGTATTACTTTATTAAAAATATAAAGTAAATGGGCTTTATTTATTAAAACTGGATGATGTGAATGTGATTTTACTTAAAAACATAAGATAGCTTCTTCCTTCACCCATTTCTCTTGAATCTCCATAAACTTTTAAAATATCAAAACCGTAAAAAAGATAAAATAAAGTATTGTTTTACATTTTGTTCACAGTGAAAAAGAAGGTGCTTATTGTGGTGGTGGGTACACTGTTACGGTTGTGGTGCTTAAGCTTGTGGTTGAGGTGGTGCATTCTGATGGTACCTGCGTTGTTGCGATGGTGGTGGTAACTATTGTGAGTGCCGACAGTGGTTGACTCGTCATTCTCTTATTTCTTTAGTAAGTTATCGACTCTTAAATACTCATTTTCAGATTATGTAATCTGCTCCATCAACGGATCACGCAATCCGGTGCCAAAAACAACAGTATTTTAGATTAGATAATCCATCTGTATACCGGATCCAAAATGTACAAATCTCACATAAAAACCAAAACTACATTATTCAATCTGAAACACAAAAAATGCAACTTCTAGATAATTGGATAAACCTATCGGATTATATAACCCAAAACGTTGAAAACGTAATACCTACCGGATTACATAATCCAGAACCTAACAAAAAAACCAATTGAATTATATAATCCGGAACCTAACTTAAAACTTACTAGATTACGTAATCTGATACCTATTTATGCGAATGGTTACCGGACTACACCGTGCCTTCCGCCCACATTTCACTTCAAAATTAAAACCAATAAAATTTACTAACATGTAAGTGTTGTAAATGAAGATGAGAGTGAAAAGGGAAAGCTTTAGAAGGAATGAAAGCTTTGAAATATGGAGAACTTGAGAGAATGAGAAAGCTTGAAGGAGGTGGGAGATGGATGGAGGTGTGGGGAGCTGGAGTGAAGGAGAAAGGGAGAGAAGGTTAAAGTAGATTAAATTAAATTAAGTTAAAGTTATATTTAATTTTTTTAATATTTTTTATTGAAGGGTATAATAATAAATATGATTTTAGTATGGGGTGCCAGAACAAGCTCTCAAAACATAAATAGCCATGATGTAAGCTGCAATTTTTTCTTAAAAGGATGTTTTTAATTTAAATTTTTGGAAAAGTAAATCTTCCCACAAAATGCTCTTATATACAACATAATTAACTGCATGTTTAATTAAGTTTTTAAATCTCTTTTTTATTTAGAATTTTAACTGAGTTTTTATTAAAAAATTATTTTATTAAGTATCTTAAAATTATATATTTTTGAATCGAGTTATTGTCAATTAATTTTACTATCATTCAATTTTTGTTGTTTTGATTTTATGAAATGGGATTACTTTATATCATCATAGTTTATCCCTTTTTATTTAAAAAAAATTAAAATTAATTTTTTTATAAATTTAAATATTTTTAATTAAACTTTTATGAAAAAATATTATATTTATTATTAAAATCTTTATATTTTTCAATTTAATTTCTATAATGTGATTTAATCTTGACATCTCAAATAGACAAATTTATATCATAAAAAAAATAACACTTTAGAGTTTTAATTATATTTATAAAAAAAAAACAATATTATTTAGTGTTTATGCTTGATTGATTTGATTTTTATTTTAACATTTAATTTTAAAAATCGAAACCATGTAATGTTTTATAGAGATAATCAGGGTTGTAGAAATTCATTTTGTGGTTGTAGAAATTCATTTTGTGGTTATTTAAGTTCGTGATATTATATTTGATACTGTAAATAAAAAAAAATAAACCATAATAGTAAGGATGATGATATTTTGACACTTTGCTTTACCTTACACTTACAATAAAATATTAATATTTATAATAATAAAAAAAAATCTAATATATTAATGAAAATATAAGTAAAATACAATATGTTAAAAGTAATTTTAAAATTTTTAAAAAACATTGAGTTGAGTGTAAAAAAATCATTTTTGTAATAGTAAATATTCAATTGAAGAATATAAAATAATTTTTTTCTGACATAATAGTGACTTTTTCTCTATGGATTACTCTAATTTGTTGAAAGCTAGGGATTTGAATTGAATTAGCTTTTGTACTGTAAAAAAATTATGTAGTTCCCACGCTATCTGGTTGCTACACAGTGTGAAGTGTTCCATTATTGTGAAGAGGTATGATATAAAAGACTTTCACATTCAGCACATTACACTACACTGTTAAACCAGAAGACCTGTTTCCTTGTTACCTAACATCCTGTCACTCATTTTTAGATTGACTGAATTTAAGTCTGTGCTTTCACAGGTCAACTTCAACAATGGAAATTAAAGGAACCAAGTACCATATCAACACCTTCATATACACGCCTTAACCTAAACAAACCTATTTCTAAGAAATAAATTTCAATTTCTTCTTTCTTACCCTATTCTCCCCAATAACAGCAAGCCAACTTTCCAACTGTTGATAACTGGTGCATAAACCAAAATCATTCAAGAAGATATAAAGATAAGTAATTTTTTGTATATAAGAACTTGGTAAATGCTTCAAAAGCAAAAGCTAAGAGTCGCTCTATGCTACTGGTGCTACAAAAGTTAAAGGAAAAAGTAAAAGTAAAAGTAAGATAGAAGCACTCTATAGTATGAACATTATAAATACTTTATTATGTACATTAATACTAGCCACTTCTCAATTTTGTCTTGTGTCCAAGAGCTTCATTTTTTTTGGATGGCATAGAAGGTGAATGCGGTTCCACCAGTATGGACCAGAGGACGTGCACGTCTTCATAGGGGCAAGACTTGACATCTTCATACAGAATGTAAATCCCTCTTCCTGAAATGTTGGAAACAAATGTGAAAAAGAATGATGTGGAAGTGGGGGAAAAAAGGAATCAAATCATGCAGTGCCCTTAGCTGTTAGCAAGGGGAAAAGGTATAGTGTGTTTGTGTAGAAAACACGTTTCCTAGAACATTGGATTGTCTTTTACTTGATTTCAAATCCCTATGAAATGGTAAATAAGTGAAAGAGAAAGAGAGCATTGGTGTATATGATGATCGGTTCAAGAATAAATAGAAGCTTTGTGTAAAGTGGTTAAACAATCTAAAAAGCGGGACACAGGCACTGCTGGATTTAAACTAGATGCAGACATAAGAGAAAACAAAATAAGCATGTTGCTGACAAAACATGATCATGGAACGTACTCTTCTTTTGAGTTGAATTCAAGCGGAGCCAGAACTTCTTCAGTGGAGAGAGGAGGGATTGCAGCCACCCCATTTGGTGAAGAAGTGGGTGTGGCTCATGCAGAAGAAGTAAAGTGGAGGAGATAACAAGAGGGGTAAGAGAGATGAAGAGGAACCATCTAGGCTTTTCTTAGACAAGGGTGAAGATTTTGCAAGGTCACTGTTATATATTTTGGGACGTTTTAAATACCATAATAGGTCACTCATGAATTAAAATTTGTTGCTGGTATATTGTCCCTTTCAAACAATTTCTCCCTTGCACAAGAAGAAGCCATTCCACCAATCAGCTATGCATCTCATCTCACACTTTGATCACCACACAATAGCTTGGTGCCCAGTTTACATTTCCCAGTGCCTTATTCCACAAGATATATTTCAACTTTTTCACATAACTTGATGGTAAAAGCAACACATTGGGAAGGTTTCATATCTTGACATATAGGTATCCCTCTTGCATTTCAAGCAACTACATGGTTCCTTAATTTTGTTAAAAGTCTGCTACAAGGCTTTCTTTCACACCAGTTCACCTGTTCCACTAAGATGCCTTATAAGAGTGAAAATTTCTGAAATCTCTTGCTGACTCATATACATTTCACACATCACTCCCACTATGACTTATTATTATTAGTTAAAATTGATTTTGAAAAAATGGTGTGATTTGCATTTAAATGATGTTTGGAAAATTGTTCTCAAAATTGATTTTGAGTGTATACTAAAATGGGGTTTACTTGTTTGTAATCACAGTCACTTTACTATATAATATTAGTAGAAAAAACAAAAATGTATATTCATTCCTCACCTAACACTCGTTGTTGGACAAATATTGAAAAAGGTCACTACAGAAAGAAACATTTCATCTACAACTGAAAAAATCACTACAAACATGCATTTCAAAGCATGTACATTGGATTTTAAAATCCAGAAATTAAATCACGAGGATTTAGCAATTTGTCTTCTGGTCCACTAAATAAGATGCGTACCCTATTGTCGAATTCGTGCATAATCAGATACATTAAAAAGCCAGGTCTTTCTTTTTCATCCATAATAAGAATAAAGGGCAGTGCACAGATTTAATGCTGTACAAGAACATATACTCTGTTTAGATTGCTGAAAGAAATATAAAGAAAAAGACAGAGATACAGAGAGAGCAGAGAAAGATGATTCTAGCACACATCATACATCACCTGGTACTCCATCAAAATGATGTTATATCAGGCTTATGTAACAGTTGTATGTGTATCTATCTTATATTGCCTTAGAACTATGAAATTGTTTTATTTTAACAAATAATAGTGAAATTATATCATTTAAATTTGCATTTTGATGTGCGATTTGCATATTACTTTACAAAACAAAAATCATAGGATTTATAAATACTTCAATACATTTAGGTAATAGATCCTTACATTTAATTGGAATATGTTTGGATAAGCTTTTCATAATTACTATAAAAAAATAAAATAAAAATCTATAAACTAAAATTAGTGTGATTTGATTCATAGAAGTTATCTCCTATAAGAAAAGTGTTAAGTCTCTAGAAATATCGTTAATGTTATGTAGAAGTTACTTGTATGGACGTTTTGCCTCTATTTTTTTTAATCTACAATACAGTCTCTTGGGCCCTTGCTCTATGTGAAAGCCCAACATTGGGTCTTCTTATTAGCAATTACTTGCTGCACCTAATTTTTTTGAACCTGCACCCGATGTCTTGTGTGAAATGATAAAAATGTTTTTTTTTAGTTTTTAAATATTCTATATTTAGATTTTCGGAACCATTTTCTGAATTTCAGAACCACTTTTTTAGAATTTCTAGATTTTGTTTTATGAATTTTTTTAATATATATATATATATATATATTTCGAAATTGATTTTTAATGAGATTTTAGTTTTTTAATTTTATTCCATAAATTCATTTTCAGCCACCAAAAATCTATCGGATGCAAGTAAAAATCATAGGGTGCAAGAAGTCTGAGCTTAGGATAAAAGAAAATAGACATCTTCTTATATCATATCAATTTTAACATCCACTCTATCATCTTTTAAAATTTTAAAAAATTACTTTTATTTTGAATTTTTAATAAATATAATTGAAAGTCAAAAAATATATTTTGAAAAAAAATCCAGAACGTAAAATTGAAAATGTATTACAGATAAAAATTTCTGGAATTAAAAAATGTGTTCTGAAAATCTAAATTCAGAATATTTTCAAAAAAAGAATTCTGAAAGTAATTTTTGTCCAGACCCTCTTTTTATTTAAAGTTATTTCATTATTTTGTAAGGGTATTTTCATCATTTTTAATATTGGTTGCATGTTGGAATTGATGTGGTGGAAGGAGAATTTGCCAAGAAATGGGTTTGGAGTTAAAGTCCCACCAAGAACCATTCTCATGCCAAATCACTGCTATAACGTAATGCACTAATACATAAGCTAATTTAATAATTAACAACTACAAAGCCGAACTCTGAATTGTAAAAGACTTCTAATGTTTCCTTCAATATTTTTTTGATATCGTAAAATATTCCATTGAAGCATTAAATTTTATTCAACAGATTTATCTCTTTCAATAATTATATATCTTTTTACCGTATGATGACAATAATGAAGTTTGTTTTAATATTTAGATGGCAGTGATTTTTCTTAATTCATTAGAATTTACAATTACAATGTTTTTTATAACATGAAAATTATACTACGTTTTATATATATATTATTCAGAATAATTGTATATTGTTTTCATACTAAAATAGTAAAAGCAAGTATTTACATGCACATTTCAGAAACTTCTCTATGAGCATGGAATGTTGATTACAACCAAAAAGTAAAACAACACGAGAGTTGTGAAACTCAGAAAGGTAAAATTTGGTTGTATTGATGGTCAAACTATCATTTTTCAAAATTTTAAAAGAGCAAACTGTGTACACAATGGTAATCATTTAGAAAGAGAAGTTTTCTTGAAGTGGGGTTTCACACAAAATTTCTCTCCTTTCACTTTTTATTTCATTATCTAAATAAGTGAAATATCTTATGATTATTTTATTGTTTTCTATGAATCCTACTCAAACAAATAGACTCACTCTTTGTAAGTGTAATATTCTAAAATGTTAGAAGATCCAATAATAAATAAATAATATATATATAAAGACATTTCTAATTTTATAAAATTAAATTAAATTTAAAATCATTAATACAAAACTTACTCAAATTAAACTCATTTAAGTATAACTTTTAAATAAATCGAATTTAACTATAATTACAATTAAATTAGCACAAATATTTTAAAAACATTATGTGCATGTTTAGAAAAAATACATGTTAGAAAATTTTTGGAAACCTGTGATTAGTTAACTTTTGTGCGGGTTGATGATTAGTTTAAGTAGATTTTTGAATGTAATAATGAAAGGATGGGAAAAGAGTGAAAAAAAGGGGGTCCAAGTTGCAGAAAAATTGCAGATGCAGAAGAAAAAGGCATGGATGAGGATCGATCATACTCTCAGAGAATCCACTTCTTGCTGTGTTGATGCATCAAGTGTCCAGCAGTTGTTTTCACAGAGGATCATCGATTGAACTCTGAGGACAAAATAATGGCCTGCTCCAACTACATTACCACTAAATTAAAATCATGAAAGCTTCACAACTTAGTGCTATTGGTGGGTTCTCAATACTAATTACGTTACCCCTTTTATTTTCGCTTTTGCAACGGTTGTTAAGAACCAACTATTACACTTGTGCGCATGCATCACAGTATCTTCACAAGTTAAAAATCTCAAAGCTTAGAGAAAGAAAAAGAAGAAAAATTATGTCAATTTCAGTTCATCCCGTTGCATGCCCCACCAACGTCATAATCCACTGTTTCACTTTATGCAAAGATATCAGGCCAATATCATCTACTTTTTTAGTGTGAATAGTACCTTGTTTCCCCCCTTAATTTACAGCTACTTTCGTAAAGATTCACAAGCCAACGTAGGTGAATTAGTCAAATGTTTTTTATTTTGGGAAAGAAAATCCCAGTGGATATGGTGGTTTAGGTTAAAAATGGTAGGAAATAATTGGTTAAAAGTCTTTAAGATTAGAAAAGTTTGCAAGACATGGAGAATAACCCTTTTAGGTTTTAATAAGTGTAGTTACCGTTTGATTAATTATTCGGCTCCTTTACGGTTGTTGTTTCTCACTTTGGGTTTAAACTTTTAAGTTTAAACTTCCTTTTTGTGCTGACAATCATTCCATGTATCTGTATTTAAGGTTCTTGAACTCTTTTTAATGTTCAGAGATGTGATTAACTATTGCGATGCCAATCTAAATTTCAATATTTAGATACACTAGAAAGTTTTCAAAACTTTGATGCACTAAGTTATTTATTCCCCTTTTGTGTGTGCATATATATGACATATTTTTTACAGTGTTCCCAAAATAGATAAAGATATTTTTGTAAACAAAATACCAACAAGATGATTACGCAGAAGGAATTCATAATTTTAACTGGAAATAACGTTGTGGCTAGGGAGTGAGAGGATGAATGTAAAAGGAAGTATAGGAATAATTAATTCATTATTTTTGCATTATTCAAAAATCTAACCATTACATAAAGTTTTCTAATTGGCGACTGTGGCGAAAAGGAAAAAAAAGAGTAAAGTGGCAAAGTTAGTCGTTAAATAAACTAAAAGTAAAACAAAGATCATTTCCTTGAAATTTTTAATTTGAATTTTTATTAATATTTTTAAATCTCTAATAAGCTGGCATAAATATATCACTACTCACTTCTTGAAGTTTAGGTCCTTCATTAGTTTGTATTAGTATTTTAGTACTATTTTTTTTTTACTTCTTGTTAATATATTTATGCGAGGTGATACAAACTAGTTTGTACGTAAAATTGTAAGGTAAAATAATTGTAATTAGATGACACAATTACAATTTTACATGATTTTATCACGAAACCATCACAATTTTTTACATGGCTCTTTACTCATTAACTATCATTTTGAAAAATTAGCAAACCAAATAAGAATCAATAGTTTTTTTTTATTAAAAAAAATGAAATAAAATAAGTTAGAACACGGGTGCTTCAACACTTATCAAGATAATAGGTCATACATCTTATTATATGATTAAATCTTTAGTTGTGAAAGTTAAGCTTAATTTAATATCATATAATAAATTTATATATTATAATTTGATTATATATTTAGTTTATGTGAGATTTTTAACACACTCATTATGCCAAATGCATCAAACATATAAATAAAGATAAATATCATATCAAGTGATACGTTAAATTCAACTAATTTCAATTAATATGTAAATCCTACAAGAATTTGAAACTGGATCAATGCAAATCCTACAAGAATTTGCCGAAAGATTTTCTTGCCTTCAACTTAGGTATCACACTTCCTCTTAAATTCTTATATATCAAAACTGTAAAACTACTAATCACAGCTATATAAACTAGTAACATCATGATTAGTTTTATTTTAATATAATAAGAGAGTCAAAATAACAACTATAGTGTTAACTATGCAAAGAAAAACGAAATTAATTAACATTCTTACATTTCGAGGAGAGATTAATGAGCTTCTTCTTAATTGATTCTTAAATTAATAGTTTATATAGACATGAATTTATTAACAGGCGGATTATTTTAATAAATGATTTTAAAATAAGTAATTATATGGAAATTAGGATGTTATAGTCAACAGAAATAGTGAATAGTGTGGATTTATAATTATGTGTGTTTAGAATATATTTTGTGGGTATTATAATTGCATTGCGAGAGGTGGGGAACATGTCATTTATGATTGTGGTATTGGTGTGTCCCAGAAGGAGTCCTTTAACATATCCATATAGTCCTCTGAGGTAATGTGAAGCCTCATAAGTTCTGTCCGTTTCAGGCCATAAAAGCAGACACCATGACCCACTCTCTCCGATTCTAGTCAAATTACATACTTGCTTCTATTATTTTAGCAAAATCGCTGTCTCTCTAATCTTCCACACAGTGAGAACTACTATTTAGAGAGAGAGAGGGAGAAGGAATGTGCACTTTGAATTTAAAGGGTGTAATGATTCAATCATGATGTGGTTTTAGTTAAAGAAAAGTGGTGTGTGCGCTGTGCAATATGCATTGGTCATTATGTTCACAAGGGCAACAGGGAGGGAGAGATATGGTGTTTCAAATTTTGAAATCAGAGAAAGTGAACACACATTTTTCTCACACGGGTAGGTGGGTGAGTGAGATCGTAAGTTTAGTAAACTTTGGCCACGTGGGAGAGCTATAATATCCCTTAAGAGTCTTCTGTTAGCTCAACTAAGCCAACCTTACACCATTCTTATATTATAATCAGATTATCCTAAGCCAGAACTTCAAATGTTAGTTTACTTCCACAATCCAAGTGTCATTTTCTTAATTATTTCTCATCGTTTCTTTTTAACATAAAATAAAAGGAAGTTGAAAAGAGAGAGAGAGAGAGAGAGAGAGGACAGAATCTCTGTAATATTTGAATGACGACAAGTGAAACATATGTCGCACTAAATTCCACCTTTGTGAATATTAATTTAACTAAAACGATAAAGCTTACAACTTCATCTTGGAAAGCCAACTTAGCAGCCTAAACACCGCTTTAGCTTGCTAATTTACTTTCCCTCAACCCCACAAAATGCACTGTTTTGTTCAGTTAACAGACGAGTATATGCTTTTTTTTCTCTTCTTTAATCCTTTTTTTACTTCTGCAATCTATTTCAATATATATTGACTTTGGCTTTCGAAATCGGGCTACGTTCTTCTAGACATGCAATTAATTAAGGAATGCAGAGGTTGATAGCTACATAAAAAATTCTTTAATTGAAACCCACTCATTTAAATAAGATCCAGCAATGGTAAATGTTCATTTTAAATTTTTTGACGTGTAGAGAATGTCCTGGGCATCAATTTCTCTGTCTTCATTTTTTTCTATCTTTGGTGGGTCACCGCCGTAAGGACAACGGAGCTTGGACTTCTATGAACATGGAACTTATTAAGTGTATCATTTACTATGTAAGAGTCTTTTTTAAATGGCATGGAAGAACAAGTATCAAGGTTTTGACTTATGGAACAAAGTTAATTTTTGTGTTGAACAATTTTCTGCGTGTGAGTCTGCCAACACTGTCATCACAAGCATTTGTCGTCCATAAACAGTTTCTTCGATAAATATAATATAAGAAATGCATGAGGACGAGTGGTTTACTGTGTTCGCTACCTATTTCATGCATTATTTTGCATCCACATGTACGAATTCCCTTCTTCGTGGTTCATTGTCTTTCAAGACGCGAAAAGTAAATTTAAATACCTACGAGTGTCATTCATGAGGTCTAATTAAGGAGAACAAATAACTTCATTAATTGATTAATTATCATATATGTATATACATATATTATACATATCTGTACGTAGGAGCATACAAAATTTATTAAATATTACACAACTGCTTCAAATCATGACAAAATATTAGGGTTTCAAAAAAGTGGCTTGTCATGATCTTATTTGAAGGTTCTGTTTGATATAATGCTAATGAAAAAGTTGTTTCTGACCTTTGCCTACCAATCAAAGAGGATTGTTTTGAATCAAGCATGTGGGTATGATAGCTTAGATTAAATAAATCAGGAGGTGGCTGGATTTTTTTAGTTGCATATAAACTAGTAAAATGCTGATTTGATGTTTTATAGTCCGTTGGTGATGCAAGCATGATGCATAAATGAGTAACGAATTGAAGGAAAGAAACTTAGAGATTCTTATATAAGAGAATAATCATTGAAGAAACAATGGTCATATGTAGCATATATCCAAATGATTCATTCAAGGATCCAGAATTGAGTGCATACAGAGAGGGAAAAAAAAAAGTGGGAGAAAGGAGTTAGGAACGTGGTACGAAGAAGTTAAAAGAAGAGCAGAATCTCCCATCAAATCTAAACAGAGAGTGGAGATGGTAAATGAATATTCCCTTTAACCCCCCATGCAATAAGAACAATCTGCGAGCAGAAAAAGTGGGATTCACCATTTTCCACTTCTAAGCAAAGAACAAGACTACACACTACTACTAGTAGTCTTCATTGGAGACACGCAAAGGAAACACACCACAGTTCACAAAATCACAAGGAAGATAGGTAGCTACACAAGCCTATACCTCATAGGTAGATAGGCATAGATAAGGTAAAGATGATTGTATTGTAGTAGTTCCATTATTTGAATGAGTAAGCAGTTACTTACTACAAACAAAATCATCCACTCTTCTCTCTGTAACATATAGATGCTAATCATAGTTCTACTTATCCCGCAATATCCGTTCACGTGCCCGAGTATTGTTTTGGCCACATACTCAGTTACACTTATAATTTCTTATGATCCCATTTTCCAAAAAAAATGATCATGTACTTGTTGTAGTAATTACCCTCCCGCACAGTCACTCTCCTATTCAGCCTAATCCATCACTGCAGCCTTTCCCTTCCTACCTGCACTGCACACACCACCACACTTCAGGTCTCACACATCATAATTGAACTGTCACCATGAAAATTCAATGCCACTTTGCCGCTAGCTGCTACATGAGTAGAGGAATATATGCATCTGCCTGTGCTATCATAATTTCCTAACCACAACCAGTGACATGATAAAAACAGACGCAAAAAAATGCTACCAGTTAATGTTACATTTTCTTTCTTTTTCAAAATATATATCATCTAATAATAGCAGAGAAAAAAATTAACCATTATTTTTTACTTGTATATCTTTTTCTTGTATTTGTATTAAAGTGCATTCCTTGTAAGATGGTACGTAACAGTGAAAGTAACTAAAGAGAATAAATAACATCTATACTAAAATAGTGTACAGCAATTGCAGGACTATCAAATAAAAAGGGTGAGGTGAAACAGACACTGTTTAATTCTTATACATATACATTAGTTATGATTCTTATGCTATTATATTTATTGTTTTTCCGCGTTATAAGAATTTTGCCTATGTTATTATATTAGATTATGTGCTGATTATGTATATATTATTATAAATAATGTAAAATCCATTATCTCTTAAAATAACTGAATTGGTTATCATCTTCCTAAAGATTAGGTCGAAACAACATTACTACAAAAATAAGAACTAATAAATACTTTTATTTTTCTATAAGCAAAAAAGATATATTAGAAGTATTTAGAGTAGTCAAACCCTTTTACAACCTAAAAATTATACAAGTAGATTTATACCACTAACTTTTGGGCTAATGAGTCACTTGTCTCCAAAGCCGAGTATATATTGAATTTATCATGAAATTAACCCAACACTTAGGTTATTCAAGAATACGTATAGATGAAGATGTGATGTCAAATTTGTATATATCTTAACAAAATTTACAGCACCACAAATAAGTTTATCATCTGTGCCTTTTGATGCTCCTTATTTTTTTATACAAAAACTTTGTTGTTATTGTTTTAAGTATGGTCTTTATGGCTTGTCGTACACACAAACATTGTTGATTTTAATAGATATAAACAGCATCTAAGTTTGTTTAGTTCGACTTGCTCTTTTGGTAGATTCTTTGTTAGATTCATTGTTCATGCTTTATTCATTTGAAAAGTTTGGGCATAATCAAGAATTTTTCCATCAAAATAAACGTTTGCAATGAAAGATCCAATTAGGTGTAGAATATATAAAAAGGTTTAAGAAGAAGTTAAAATAGAACAATGTAAAGGTTTAAGTTGAATCGTCAGTGTGCACTAACTAAGGTGAAAATAAGGGTAAGAGAAAAAAAAAATCATGCATAAAAAACTGAATAAGAATATTTTAAGTAAGATAACATTTTTTCAACATTTAATTTGTTGTTTAAATTATTGCTTTTTATGTATTTAGAATTATTGCTTTATAATGGATCCAAGAATGGTTCTTAGTTTTTCTTGTTTGAAATTTAATAAAATGATTAATGTAGTATTAAGTATTAATTGTTTTATTAAATATTAAATTTTTGGACTAGATAATTTAAAAAAAACCATCATTATTTCCGTGATTAATTCATATACATCAAGTCTCATTCTAAATTTTCAATGAAATTTTGGTATACGTTCATTCCTTTACACTTGTTTGTGATGAATTTAATTTAACGAATTTCATGTTGTTGTGTAAAGATTGATATTAAATGTCGAAATTTTGGAAAAAGAAGAAATGAGACTTTTTGAATGCATATTAATCGAATAAAAAAAAATGTTTTTCGAATAGGACAACACCTTTCAAACAAAAAGCGAGATATACATTCACCGTATAAGTTGTTTTTTACTAGAGAAGTTGGATCAATTCAAGTTACTCATTTGAAGAGTACAAAAACGAATAATTTTTTAATTGTCTAAACAAATTGAGTACATACTTTTTTACTTTTCTTTAATTTTTTTTTGTTTTACAACTCTCTTAAATTTATCTTGACGTTTTAAAAAAAAATACTTTAAATTTCTTCTTTATTTCTTTTAATATAAATTTTTTATCAACAAAAAATAATAAATAATAAAAATAATTATACGATATCTCAACTCATATATAACATTCAGACCAATTAACTCCCAACATTACAAACAATACTCATCTGACTCCTAACATTACAAACAATACTCATCTAAGCTGCATATTACAATCAAAACAACATTTATCAAATGCTAGAATCAAATTTCTGCACCACTTTACCAATTAAATCCACCGAAATTGTAGCCCATAACAGCCCCCCCAAAACTCTTATCCTTGAACCTCAGCATCTATTTGTTGTCTCCGCACCTCCATATTTGTTGTCTCTTTTAATGTGGGTTACTAATTTAGGGTTGTGATGTACCTTCTTCATAAACCTTAATTTATGATTATCTATTCTCTACATTCAATTTTGATTTTTTTTTTAGCCTAAAAGCTCTTCCATCAGCACATTACTTTGTTTGGCATGTTTTAATTGGTAAAATTGCAACATATGGTAATTTAATACATAGAGGAATTCAAGCTGGAGGGAGAATGTGTGTCATGTATGAGACTGAGTTTGAAACAGTAAATCATCTCTTTTTCACATGTAAAATGATTTCTAAAGTGTGGTATATGTCTGAAGCTTGGGCTGGTAGAGCTTTTGTACATTGTGATAATGCTATTTAACATTTCGAACAAATAGGTTTTATGGGTCTAAACTACTTGGAAAATTGTGTTTGAAAATGTATGTGGATTTCAATTATTTGGAGAATTTGGAATCATAGGAATAGAATAATTTTCAATAATGCAGTGGTGGATCTTGTTGAAATTTTTGCTTTGGCCCAAGTAAAGGCGTGGGCATGGGTAAGTTATAAATTTCCAAAGTCAAATTTCTTTTATTATGATTGATGTATTAATGTATATGAATGTTTAAAATCACCACATTGATGATTAACACCCTTTCTTTGCTTTTGACTGGATTCTCGGTTTGCATGAGAGAAATTTCCTTGGGATACAAGTATAATCATAATGGATGTCTAGGAAACTACAGTAGATAGCAAGGAGACAAAGTCTTTCTTTTGAGCTGATACGCTTATAGTATGGAACTTGACTAAGTTGCTGGATTCCTTGATAGATAATTTGATTTATGCATTGACATCATGATGCTTTTAAAGAGGTTTAAACTTATCATAATTATATGTGCAGAATATATCTATGTTTAGGCATTTTATCTGGAAACCTCATTCCTCCAGCATAGGGAATTTTTGTACATGGGTTGGAGTATCCCGAGTACTCCTATTTATTAAATTTTTATTGCCGATAAAAAAAAATGATTACATATGCTTTTTAACTACTTAGAAGATTTCAAGTTGAATACTTTTTATAATTTGATCATTTTTAAATTTATCTTAGTAAATTAACTTGTATTAGATTAATTTTTTTTACTAAATAACTTAGTTTTTACTTCTTCAATTATATTCTCTTACACTGTGTTTGTTTCCAGGTATGTAAAAAAAAAAATGTACAGTGAGGAGAGAGGGACGAGTGAGAAATTCTTGTATTTGTTTAAGTGATTTTGAGAGTGGAGGAGAGGATGAGAGAGATGGTGAAAACATTTTTTTTACTCTTTATGCAAATGAAGATGTTGACTGTAATTCCACGTATGATTATTGTATTTTATTTAAATACTATGCATTTTCAAAACATAATTATCTATATACAATATAAAAAATTAAATATTAGATAAATTTATTTAACAATTTCAAAAATATTTAATTATACCATTAATAACAATATAGGATTATAAATAATTAAAATAATAAAATAAAATTATAATATTAACAAAATGTATATAGTTATATAACAAATGTATACAATAATAAATATATTTTCATAAGTTTTAATATATTTAATAAATTTACTTCAATTTAACACAAAATTATTTTCTATTATATTTTTTAATTTTTTATTAAAAATACAAGTAATTATGGATATTATATATTAGAAAAATTTAATTAACTCAATCATACACAAAATAATATATCATAATTCATTATTCAAATATTTTTTAATACTAATGGTAAATTTGTAATCTTACATTCTATACCTTTAAAATACTTTTTAAATCTCTTCTCAACTATCACATCATTCACAAATTTCAATAAATCATCCTCACAAATTCATTCTATCATCCCTCAATTCAAACAACCTCATATATCCTCTCAAATCCTCACAAATTCATTCTCTCTTCTCCCCACAAATTTTCTCCTCATTCCAAATACAAAATTAATTTTTTTGTTGGATTTAATATTTATACAATAAACTATAGATAGATTTAAAAATAAATCGATTTCCATGGCCAAAAGTGATTAAAAGTCCTTCATGTATTCGATATAGTGATTGATAAAATCAAGCTAAAATTTATGATTAGAAACATTGAGAATTAGTGAAAACATAAATAGACTTTTAGTAGTGGTTTGACTAAAGAAATGTTTATCTTTTCTATTATTTTTTTTAAAGTTTATCTAAAATTTCACACTCTTGAATTTGAAATTTTATTCATTATAAAATGTTTAGTAATTGTCACTCTTTTAAGGATAATATATGATCAAAGAAGTTTTAACCATTAGACTTTACAAGTTTTGTTGTCATGTTGAGATAGTTATTATTAATTTTATAATGTTAATAGTACGTATATCTAACAACTTTAGTCAGTAGACAATATCTATCAAGTTTAATATGTAGGTAATACCCATTAACTCTAGTCCATAGGTAATATCTACCAACATTAGATTTGTCGACGAATTTTTACTCACGGGTCTGAATCCGTAGGTAATGCTAACATTACCTACAAATATTACCCATGAATATAAATCCGTAAATAAATTTAGCATTATTACCAACTTGAGTTTGTGGATAAATTTGTAAATAATCTTGCATATTTTTTATTTTTATATTTATTTAATATTATTTTTATCTTTTCTTATATTTATGATTATTATTTATAATTATTATTTACTATTATTATTTATGAATATTAGATATGATTATTATTTATAATTATTCATATTGTAATAATAATTTTAATATTTCGTATATAATTATTATGATTAATATTATTGATATTACTAAAACTATTAAGATTATTTATATTTTCAATATTATTAATATTGTAAATATTAATAATATTGTTAATATTATTTATTAAAAAATTATATTAATAACAATATTGAATTTAGTTACGAATTTAGATTTGTAGGTAAAATTTGTGGATAATATAAAATTGATCTATTCGTAGGTAATAATATGAAGGTAATGTTGAATTTGCCTATGGATTTAGATCTATGAATAATATTTCATAAATAATTCAAAATTTACCTATAGATTCAGATTTGTTGGTGATATTTGTAGGTAATGTTAAATTTACCTGCAAATTCAAATTCGTGAATAAAAATTTGTTGATAAATCTTTTTTTTTTGGTGTGTGATGAAATAAATTTCAAATATTTTGTTGTTTTACATATTTAATTAAAAGTGTCAATAATTAGAAAATAAAATAATATTGTTAAATGACTTGTAGATTTTATAAAATAAAATACAAACTACACAAACATTACTATACAAGTCAGGTTAAATTACTCTCCTAATAAATCTTATATTATGAATATACTTGAACAAAAATATAGAAGTAAAAATATTTGTGTTTATAATTATATTTCTCGAATTAAAATTAATTATATTAAACGATAGAGTTTAAGATTACTTGTGATTTTTCATAAATTAAAATTTGTGGATTTTATAATATCAATGTAAATGAAATGATAGATTATATAGTACATAAAAATACTAGTACATGTATTTATATTTAAATAAATGGATAAAATTAAAATGAATAAAAATATTAAATTTAATGTTTTGCAATAGTTGTATTTAGGAAGCCTGCTTATTTTATTTAAAAATCTATACCCTACTTCAAATATTTTATTCAATATTTTTAAATAACTCAATCTATCATATTTAAATTAAAATTTTATAATTTGTCACCACAAATTTTTAACAATTTTTTTTAAATTGTCATTTTATGCTAATTGAAAAAATTAAGCTAAAATTATTATAAGATTTGACAATTTCAGTATAAAAAAATACACAAAAATCGTACATAATTATGTTGATTTTTGTGTATTTCTATTATACTATAAAGTCTTCATACTCTATCAACTTCACATTTAAAAAAAAACTTAACAGTATTTTAAGGTTAATAAAAGTAGTGTTCGTAAAGCACAACTTTTTTTCAACATTTTTCGAACAAAACTCATTAAAACAAACGATGATCTCAATGTACAAATTTTAAACCTATCCATTCTCCTAAAATCGGTGCAAAATTATACCATTTTTATAAAATTCCAAAATAGTTAACTTACAACATCCACGCAGTAAATAATAATATATCTAGGTTTTGTTTGGTGTGGTTTTTCAATCCATTTATAATTTTTTTAGTGGACAAACTTTTTTAACCTTATAAAAAAACTGGTATATATACAAATTTCTTTTAGCAATATTTTTGAAAACGTTAGATTCTAGCTTTCTATATTTATTTGTCATATCCTTACAATACTTATTAAATTCGCGTTTTATTCATTTTTAAAAAGGGTAAAAGTTTAATTATAATTTAAGATACATAAATGAAAAGAGATAGAGAATGATGTTTGATTAATTTGAGTATTTTTATTTGAAAACTTAATTAAAATTGAACATTTCATTGACTTTTGTAGATCTTTTGGGTTACAACATTGTATTTGACAAAAATGATTTCGGAATAATTTCATAATTGATGAGAAAAGACCAACAAAAGAATACAAAAATTGGGCGAATCGGGTCAGTCGCTGACATTGCATTACACAAACTTAGAAGTTGGATGAAGATAATTTAACAACTATCATATTTTATACTACCATCTAACAATGTAAAATATTATTATTTTATTTTAAAATATTATAATCTTATTAGTTAAAAACAATATTTGATTATTAAAAGAGATTATAAATTAAATGTAAGAGAGAAGGGTGAGTGTGAAATGATAATTTTCCATTTGATTTCTGTGAAACGATTTGATATCGATATCTCAGAAGTATGAATTTTTAAATTGTTTATTTGTCTTGTATCTCCTCCAAAATGATTTCACGTGCTTTTTAGCCAATTTTACCTTTCTTCTCTCTACTAGACTCTTCTTAAGCTTTCAACTTTTGGGCACATCCTTGGCAAAATATAAAAAACACTTAAGAAAATTGAAACTAGTTTAAGAACGCAAAGTCGGCGTTTTCCGTTACGAATCCTTGTCGGGGGCATCATTGCGGTGTTGAGTGGGGACCCATATTGGGACATTGACTCAAAAACCACTGTGGACTCTCAAGGGTAACAAGTGTTGACGTTTTCAAAAAGCCTTTCTCGTATAAGTGTTTAATGTTTTCCCCCTTCCTGCGTAACGGCGTTATTTGCCGTCGTTTAGCTATAAATAAAGCCTCCAACTTCCTTCTTCGCATTACATTCATTCAATTCAACGTCCTCACTCACTCTCTCTCTCTCTCTCTCTCTCTCTCTCTCTGATATCAGCGACAATAACCCTGCTCTTTGCTTTATATTAATGGTTGCGTGAAGCAGAAGTTTGGAATAATAGTCGTTGTGTTCTCTACTCTCTAGCTTGCTACCTTCTTGGAGATTTGCTAATTATTGCAAACTTGTCACGTTTCTAAGTCAGTGTTTCTCGAAATGGGGAAGAAAACAGAGCTCGGAGATCACAAGGAGACAGCCAAAGTTGAAGCTGTTCTTGAGCTTCTCAGAAAACAAACCCCTCTTACTGTGAAGCAGGTTTTTTTTCTTCCCTATACTCTTTCATAGGATTTGTGGCTTAACATGATTTCAGGATAACTTAAATTGTGGTTATTTTGTTGGTGCTGTTGTTGTTGTGTAGGAGAAGTTTTGTAACTACGCTTGTGTGAAACGGTTTCTGAAAGCAAAAGGGGATAGTGTGAAAAAAGCTTCGAAGCAACTCAAGGCTTGTCTTGCCTGGAGAGAGAGTGTGATCACTGGTATATTCCGCAACAAGTTCTTTCTTCTTTTCTTCTTTCTCCTTCTAGTTCCTTCCCCACTTCATCTCCTTAATTCCTTTTTCTCGCAAAAGCTTTTTCCCGTTGTGAAAACAAGCCGACTTCTCTTTTTGTTTTCTCTTGCCAAAGAATCTTGCTTTTCCCTTCCTTTGAACCAAACAAACGTTAAAGTGAAACGCACCCCACTCTAGTAATCATTAGGTCACTCTCTTTTTCTTTCCTTCTCCGTATACCCCCACCCAAATAACACAGAAAAAATGAGTACTACTAGTACTTGTATTTTATTTTATTTTTAGTTTTCTTATTTTCGTTGAAACTTTGAATGTGAATACTGTTTTTCATTGATGGGATTTTGGAAAACAGATCACTTGATAGCGGATGATTTCTCAGCAGAACTGGCTGATGGGTTGGCCTATGTTGCTGGTCATGATGACGAATCCAGACCTGTTATGGTAATTTCATTACCCTTCTCTTCGTTTTTTATTTGGGTTTGTGCCTTCTTTTTTATATTATTATTTTATTCCGTTACTGGAAATAAAACTTGTGATTTGAATTGGGGTGATAACAGATTTTTCGTTTGAAGCAAGACTATCAAAAGTTGCATTCCCAGAAAATGTAAGTTAGCAAACACCGAGATAAGAGTTTTTTAACCCTTTCATAGTTTCATATACGGTAGTGATTATTATAGCAGAAGCAAACCAAATAAACTGATGCTATTGTTATTGATTTTGTTTTTTGAAATCCTGAAGGTTCACTCGTTTGGTAGCCTTTACAATGGAGGTGGCGATTTCGACCATGCCAAAAAACGTAGAGCAATTTGTGGTGCTTTTTGACGCAAGTAAGTGCACATGGCTGCGTAAGCCAAATTTCCATAATGCCATTTTGAAACAATTATTGGTAAACAAACAAAAGAAGTAAAAGGGTGAAAGGAAATCAGAAGTGAACAGAAAAGATTGAGGGATCAGAACAATAAATGAGAGGGCAGGGATGATATGGAACTCTGTTGGGATCACCGGCAGGGCCTGAGGGACACACAGAAAGTGTCCGGAGTGCCCCTGGGGTGTCTCAGGCTCTAGGCTACAATTAATGGCCATGTTAGAAAGGGTATTATTGGGAATTGGAGTCATTATTGATATTCTCTACCCGAATTGGTCCATCTCAATCTTTAATGCTTCCTTAAATTATGCTATTGCCGTAGCACAAGGCTTCAGAGGAACAACCCATGATTCTCCTTTTTAGCTTTTGCCAGTACCCCCCTTTACCTTTTTTTCTCACCCCAACAATTTTATATTAAACAGTGAACACATTTAAAAAACAAGTTAACCCTAAGCTAATCTCAAGATTGAACACATCTGGGAAACATGTAAATAACAAGGGGTTGATTATTTGGTTGTTGCAGGCTTTTACAGATCAGCATCTGCTTTCATGAACCAATTGCTACCAGCACTGAAAATTGTGGCGGAGTACTACCCAGGAAGGCTATGCAAAGCCTTTGTCATAGACCCTCCCTCGCTTTTCGCTTACTTGTGGAAGGTAACCACAATTCAAAATCCTTACGTACCTAATTTTGGTAGTCTACCATGTACTGTTTACCAAGTGCCAGTTAAACTCAAACACTGTTCCACCACATTTTAGTTTGGTCTCGCTCTGATGTGTGTTGGTTGGGTATGTAATGCACCCTTTCTGGCATCATCATACCTTCAGATCATGCATGTTCTACTTTCTTTGACCACTACCAATGAATGGACCACTTCCCCTGATTTTTTGGTGGTCCACCCACTACCCCATGCCATACCATATCCAAACCAAGTCCATATAACTAAATTAAAAATGTGCCCCATGCACAAAAAGTACCGTCTTTCCCGTTACTATTCACCATTATCATAAATTCAAACGCACCACAATACCATATAGCTCGGCTACGTGTCATATCTCGTATTGAAATTGAAAACCAAAACCAAAACCTATTTTAGTTGTCTCCGTTAGATTCATAGGGTACGAGGGAACACTATACGTTGTTTTTGCTGGGATTGAAAAAGACGTGTGCCACTTATTTCTAGTTTTATTTAATTCAAATCAATTCTAATAATTAAATTACGGAATACCAATTATCGGGTGTGTGGTTTTGATGTTGGGTGCACTGTACTGCAGGGTGTTAGGCCGTTCGTGGAGCTATCATCGTGGACCACGGTTGTGTCATCGTTGGATTTCGAAGAATCGTTGGACTTCAACGACTTCGCGGCGTACCCGCGAGCCTCGTCCCTCCGATTCGATACCTCGAGCGTCAAATCAACGGCGAAGATAGGCTCCTGCTCCTCGTCACGCTTCTCCTTCACCGTGTCTCACCACCTGGACTCCTTGAAGCCATGGTACCTGAGTCTGACCGACACGTCAGCATCGAAAGTGGGACCCACGACTCCCTCGCCCGCGCTGATCTCGCCGCTGAACGCGCGCTCGCTCTCGTTCGCGTCGCCCGTGGCGAGGAACCCCCGCGGTCCCCCGGCCAGCAGGAAGGGCCTCTTCCCCTCCACCCCGCTGCCGCAGCGCGTGACGGCGCCACCGCGGACCTCGTTCCTGCAGTCGCCGGCGACGTTTTTCCGGCGAGAGAGCCACGCGAGCGTGAAGGGAGAGAGGTGCCGCGAATCGTTCTTGCCATTTGTGAAGTTCTACCGAAGACCGTACGACGAAATGGTTTACAGGTCGAAGATGCGGCCCCCACTCGGTGGCCTCATCTCCATTGTTTCCCCTCACATCAGAAGACGTCACGTTTCCGTTTCTCAGCGTTTCTAATATTTTAATTCCAAAAATCTAAACACCACCACACCCCAATCAACCCCTCTAATTTACCACTGCCATTTTCCCTTCACCTCAGTACATAGTATTAGTATATTTCAATGTATTAATTACTACTATTACCATCATTAAGTAGACATTGATTCGATTTTTGATCCCCAATTTCAATTTTCGAGTTCCCTCGTGCGTCAACTGTCCACACCTGGTGTTAGAATTTGAGCGTTTAAAGAGATGAATTAAAAGAATAAAAAACGACGACGTGCAAGGCGGGGTATGAAACGGCGTGCACCATATATGTTTCTTTTTTAGAGAGTCGTTTTTGGAAATTGCCTGGGAAGAAGGTAGCGTGGTCGAAACGGCGAACACCGAAATGCTCGTGGGTCTGAAATAGTGGTAGTAACAGTAATAGTACTGGTAATGGAATGAATGGGAAAGCGTTGAAAATGAAAAGAGGATGGTTTGTAATTTATTTGATTATTTAGTAGAATTTTGTAGTGAAGGGAATCATTTTGCGTGTACAAAGTTGGGTTGGACTTTGTTTGTTTATAATGAATAAAAGGAGGAAGGAGTTTGAAAAGTTTTGATGACAGTGTACGGTAAGTTTGTATTTTGTTGGCGGTTTGCAATAATAGTGGTATAGTATGTGTTGAGTTGGGTTGTACGTAGAATGGGAGTTGGTGGGAATATGTGTCGGGTTTGGTTGTGTGAGGGAGAAGTCAAAACTTGGTTGCAATGAGTAGAGTAGGAGTGGGCTTGCTCAGAGCTCACAGCTTCCACCTTCATGTGAGTGGTGTGTGAGTTCTGGAGCTAAGCAAAAGAGAAAGAGCTTCGCATGCACCATTTAATGCATGCAGGTAGGTGTTGAGGGGGAAGGGCTACCACCTACCTACACCTAGCTGCTCTGCTACTGCTGCTGCTGTTGCTTCAGACCCAAACCCAGAAAGACTCCTACAAACACATTCTTTAACCTATTTTAGCTTCATTCTTTCATTCAATTTCTTACTTCTAACATTTTTACTATTTTTCATAAAATAACACTTCACTATATTTAAATATATATTTTACAAATGATTTCTTTTCAATCATTATTATCACGTGCTTATATATTTCTTCTATTTTCTTTTTATTTCATGATTTCGTCACTGTTATATCTTTTAAAAAAATGGTACTTTAAAAGAAGAAAGTGTTTTAAACTATTATTTCTTGAGATTACCTTTGTAAAACTACTTAATTTTTACCAATCAATCTAATTAATTTTGTTGTCTCTGAAGTTATTGAATTCACTCTGACACATCAGTTTCTAAGGTAATGTGCTTGAAAAAGAACTTTTATGTTCAAGTGTTTTTAGTATGATGGTTAACACAACAATAAATAATTCATAATGTCAATAGTAAATACATTAGTTAGTTGTCTTTTTATTTTATTCTTAGCAGATTTTTACTTCTATGGGCTTTTGAAGATGATCCAAGTCATTAGTTATCGAGTTTGATGATTAGTTTTAAATGCTTATTATAATTTGATGGGAGTTTCATATAAGTTGTTGTTTTTGTTGCTATTATTATATTATTCTTATTATTTTATTTTATTTCATGAGAAATATAATACATATATATTTTTTTACATATATACTGATTAATTAAATTACATATCTAAAAAATAGAATATTAAACTAGTTTTTATACGAAAGATAACTTACAATTTGAATAAGTCTTTGTCTTCTGACAAATATTTTACTAAACGAAAAAAATTCGAAATATTTTGTGTGTTTGGAAAACGTGAAATGAAATAATTGTGATTTATAATATATGAAAATGAAAAATGGTAGTATTGAAGAGAAAGAATGTGTTATATAAAAGGAGTAGAAAAGGGATAGGGATTGTTGGTAGTTATTGGGAGAAGTGGAAGGTAAATGAATAGAAACGGTGTCGTTAGCAAGTGTCGTTTAGGTATCAAGGTTTGTGTTACTCGAAGTGAGATGATGTTAGGAAAATGGGGCGTTTTTTGGCACAAAACAACAGTTTCACCTTTCACATCTCCCTAATCTGTTCTTTGTAGTTTAGCCCGAGATTCTGCATCATTGTCCACCATACTCTGCACTCTCTGTGCTTCCCCCACTGCCACTGCCACTGCCACTATTCCATTTGTATATGGCTTTTCCACATTTTCTTTTACTACTATTAAATTAAACCCATTCAAATCCTTTTTATCATTTTTATGTAACAATAATGTTTCTCTCATTAAATAAATAATATAACTCTTAATTAAGATTATGTGCTTTCCACCAAAACTCTCTACAACTCACCATCCTCATCTCATTTGTCCTAATTCCTACTTTAGGCCCAACCTATCCGAATAGAATCTTCCTGATTTTGGTTGGGCTCGTCTAGAGTCTACAAACGCCAATCAGTTGGCCCAATGTTTCTTGCTTTCTTGTTTAATTCGTATTTTTGTTTGGATCGAGGAGAAGATTTGAGGAGATGAATTTGAAGTAATTTGAAAGAGATATATAAAGAAAATGATGTTGTTTGGATTAAATGCATGTTAAAATGAATTAGCGAGAAGAATTTAGTAAAGTTTATGAGTAATATGATGGTTGTAAGAGGATTTTTAATTTTTTTTAAAATATATAAAATTTAAATTTACAAATTTACTTTTATCTTTAAAAATATTTGAATAATAAAGTATGAGATATTTTTTTATAGATAAGTTAATTAAAATATTTGATATAAACAAATATTTATTTTTATTAAATAATTTTATTTTTATTATAAATACATATAAAAAATATTTTTCATAAAATCAAATTAATTTTTTTATTAATAATATTATTAAATATGAATTTATATTTATATTTATTATTATTTTTTATAATTTATTATTATTATTATTGTAATATATATATATATATATATATATATATATATATATATATACTTATTTTACTATAGCTTGAGCAAAGACACATTTACAGTGTAAATGAAGCTGTGTTTGTTCTTTATTACTCTTTCCTTTTTGTTTGATTTTGTAATTCTACTCTTTCATTTGCTTTAAGGTGAATCCGGTGTAGTGTATGTATAAAACGACGTCAAACGTGCGATGGATTATGTTTGAATACGGTCTATACGCTGTTGAATGTTTGTTTTAGTATGTCTTGCTTTAAAGAAACAATAATGGAAAACATATCCCATCATATAAATTAGCCATACCAACAACGTAATAAAAGGGAATTTTTTTCTCAAATACAAATTCATATATCTGAATTATTTGTTACTTATTTATTGGCACTAATTATGTAATGGTGGCTTCGTGACCAATTCATTAGGAGTATTAAATAATTTTGAGAAAGGTTTCATTGAATGGAAAGAATGAAAGCCCTTTTTCTCTTCTTGATGTTTTGTTGAGAAAGTAGAAAGAAATGGTTTATACAATTTGAGAATTGAATAATGTTTAGGTAAGTTGGAAGTCAAAGTTTGAAGTTTGAAGTTAGGTTTGTGTAGCCGGCTTGACTACAACTCAGATGTTGAGGCTTCTGTCATGATGTGATATCCACCTGTAACCATATGTCAGAATTCTACAACTCTCTCACTTTCATAATCATTTTCTTATATTCTTTTCCTGGAATTTCTATTCAATTCTTTTATTTCATGTCAATGCTCTTCTACTCAATTAATAAAACACTCAAAACCTAATATTCACAATATACTCTCTCAGTCTCATCTTTGATGCATTTACAATTTATGGTAATTATGTTTTCATTTATTTTTCTACAGTAAAATTTATACAAGAATAGAGAAAGTGATAAAATAGGTAACCTACTAATATGTAGTTGGTGAGGCTTGTTTTCTTTAAATAAAATCTCATGTTCAAATCTTATAGATGAAACAAAACAATGTCTTAACTGATATTAGTGATTTATAAAGCAACTTTATATCAATAACATAATTAGAAAATAACTATATAGTGATAGAGAGATAAAAAAAATAGTATAGAAATGTATTGTGCATATAAAATAATTTATTTCTAGTGTATTATATTTTCGTAAAGTCAATTGAATATTAGTCTTATGAATAGAGTCAGTAAGATATCAAATCAACTAACAGTTCATAGAATGATATGGAGATTAAAATAATAATATAGAAAGTTCCAAATTATTAAGTCAAATTTAGAGCAATGAAGGATAATGCAACTTCCTTCATATTTTCTTACCATACAAAGCAAGTAATTCGCTACTTGTTCAAACCCTTATGGTGAAGGTGTCTTTCATTTTTTTTGGGTATGAGTTTAAGGAAAAGAGAGATAAAGAAAAAAAAAAAGAATAGCAGAAAATAAGCTGAAATATAAGAAAAAAATAACTTTAAATTGATTATAAGTCGTTTTCCAAAGATCGATAGCCTTAAAACAAATTGTAAATAAAATGACAAGGGAGTTATTAATAATCTTAAAAAGTTAAAACTCAAACTTCACATGGTTCATTCAGAAAGACGAACACATGTAATCAAAGATAAGCACGCAAATGATCTCATACTCTTTTGTTTCACTGTAAAAGTAAAGCAATCAAATTAATCAATTATTCTTGCTGTGAACGCAAGGAAATAACGTGGTGTTGCTGAAAATCAAACTGCGATGTTCTCTGCTTTAAACTTAAGTCTTTTTTCTTCAACAATGCAAATTAAATCAATAACCTAAATATTATTTGCCAGCTCAATTATCTAAGCTAAACATGATGACTTCATTAACGAAGTTTGCTGAATTATTTATTTTGGATGCAAGAGAAATGCCATCAAAGCGATTCTTTAAACACATTCTTTACTATACATTTGTTATTGTTGACTAAAATTTATTAATATTTATGAAATCATATGTAGAGTGTGCATATGTATATATTCATAAATTTCAATATATAATAAAAATTATTAGTATTTATGAAATATTTCGTAAATCTTGATCTATATATAAAAATGTATCTAAAAAATTATTAGAAACACTTCTTTAAAACTATCTGGAATCCCACATGTTAGTGGAAAAGAAAAAAAAAAAAACAGAGGAAGATGAACGAATAGAAAGAAAATGTACACAATATTAAGGTGTAGATAAAATATTTTTTTCCATCTTAGTCCTCCCTTATACATGGCAATTCTTGAGTATATAATAACCTGGGTTTGATGGATAGCAATTACATAATGATAATTTTACTCTCCTCTCCTCATCACCAAATTAAGCATAGAAAATGCTTCTATTTATAATTTGTATTTGTTTATAAATAGTTTCATCTATTCGAGTAATGTCATTTTGTGAAAACTCAAGTTTGTAGTATTGTTTGTTCAATAGAAAGTTCCACGTTTTTCATTCACGAGTGAGAGTGTATTGAGTAATAATTTCAAAATATTTTACAAGATTTTCTTATAAAAATTTTATGATACTCAATAAGACTTTTGAATGATATTATAAGTTTTTTCTGTTATTCAATTAGGATAAAGATTTTTTATAAAGAGGATTTTTTAGGATTTAAGAAAGTTTTGTTGGTATTCCAAAGTATATAAATTTCAATGAATTCAATGTGACTTTTGGTAATGACGTATAAATACTATATTTATCAAACATACCCACCTAAACCTAAGACTTTCCCGATCTTTTTTTTTTCTTCTTTCCAATATCTCTTAGTTGAAGCTGGTAAAAAATTCATGTGTTATAATGAATTTTCTTTCTTGGTAATTTTCTTTGCTAAGAATACCATTAATGAATTTAAAATTGAAACAATAAACGGATCTTCATTTTCAATACTACTGGATAACCAATAGTATGAAAATACCGAAGAAATATATAACAAGTCTTGTACTAATCAATTAGGATAATTAAGATTTTTTAAGTAGGACAAAAATCTAAGATATTCTAGAATTTATAAAAAAATAATTAATATTCAGAAGTGTATTGATTTCGATGGATTACCTTCTTAAAAGGGTTTTAATGAATTTTCATGTTATTGAAGCTTCCTTTAATTCTTTTTCTATTGATTGTAATACTTTTTTTTTCTACTATATCATACCTCCCTGCTCTGGGAGGTAAAAACATTCATGTACAGTACTTGTTAATTTTCTTTTAAAAATGTTATTATAATGAATCAAAACTTTATTTTCAATATTACCAAGCAAAGGTTATAAAATGATCTAAGTTCATATTTAGCCTGGTTTCTCTTTTTTTTTTCATATTTTCTAAAAGTCAATGGATTTTGTTGTTATAACATTTTTTTAAATATTTAGAGTATACTATTAAAATCCAAACTGTAATATTTTAACATAAAAATGTTTTTTTAGAAAACTAATAAACAACAATATTTTTATATAATCATTTAAAATCTACAAAAAGTTAATGTCAGTCTTTTAAAATCTCAATCCATTCCTTAGATATCTTATATTAAAGTTACTTTGTGTCGAAATTGTCATTTATGCAACATATGTTTTCACTTAGAATGAAAGAATACAATTTAAATGAATAAACATGTTAGGAAACAAACGTGTTTACATTTAAATAAAACAATTAAATTCTTCATTATAAAGAATGCAGCTTTTCATAAAAAATGCTACTCTTGGTACTTTGAAAATTCGACATGAATAAAATAGGATACACTTCAAAATTCAACGTTACCAAGTGACATAAAATATGGTACTATAAATGTAACATGAGAGTATATACCCAACGCGAACAGTGTTGTGGACAACATGATCAGATCAAGGTTCGTTAAAACAGTTCCCATGATTGTTCAATGTCTTATTGTAGTCCTTGTTCTGAGATTCAACTCCATTAATAGTTTGTCTCACCCTTTAGACCCTCTCTCCCCTGCTGAAATCAACAAAACAAGGGATGTAGTTCAAGGGTCTTACCTTGGTGCTATTCCTAACCTGACCTATCATTTCGTGGATGTGGAAGAACCAGACAAAAAACATGTCCTAGAATGGTTATCTTCAAAAACAAAAGACATAGCTATCATTCCTCGCCAAGCCAAGGTAGTTGTTCGAGCCAAGGGTGAGACACACGAGCTTGTAGTGGACTTAAACAAAAGGTCCATTGTATCGGATAAAATCTACACTGGTCATGGATACCCTCCTTTCACATTCAATGAGCTTTTCCAAGCCAGCAAATTGCCTCTTACGTACTCCAAATTCAAAAACTCCATAACCAAAAGGGGCTTGAATTTGTCTGAAGTTTCTTGTGTACCATTTACCGTAGGTTGGTTTGGAGAACAAACCACAAAGAGAGCCCTCAAAGTGTCATGTTTCTATAGGGGAGGATCAGTTAATGTGTGGGCAAGGCCTATTGAGGGAATCACAGTGCTTGTTGATGTTGATTCAATGCAGATTACTGTGTACAATGACAGGTACATTGCTCCTTTGCCTAAAGCCGAAGGTACAGATTTTCAATCTTTAAGCAGCAACACCAGGCCCAAAACATCCGGTTCATGTAATGTGTCAGATATCGGGTTCAGTGTCGAGGGCCATGAGGTCAAATGGGCTAATTGGGTTTTTCATGTTGGATTCAATGCTCGGGCGGGAATGATCATATCAACTGCTTCTATATTTGATGCCAAAAAAAGCAAGTATAGAAGAGTGCTATATAGGGGCCATGTATCTGAGACATTTGTTCCTTACATGGATCCTACAGAGGAATGGTATTTCAGGACTTTCATGGATGCTGGGGAATTTGGCTTTGGACGTGCAGCTGATACCTTGCAACCGACGGTAGATTGCCCGAGCAACGCAGTGTACATGGATGGCTACATGGCAGGGTCTAACGGAGAGGTGCAACAGGTTCCCCGGGCTATTTGCATTTTTGAGAGGAATTCTGGCAATGTGGCTTGGAGGCACATGGAAATCAACAACCCCCAAAAAGTGGTAACTTGTTATGCTGCATTGTAGAAGCTTTGGTTGAATTTTTTTTGGAATTCTACTGTTTGATGTGAACTCACTTTGTTTTGGTTTTGTGCAGATAAGAAATGGAGAACCTGAAATTAGTTTGGTAGTCAGAATGGTTGCTACTGTGGGTAACTATGATTATGTTCTTGACTGGGAATTCTTAAGAAGTGGTAGTATAAAAGTTGGGGTAAGATTCTTCTGCCAAAACCTCTAGGACTAGATTCATGATATGGTTGAAAAAGCTCAATTTTGGTGTGATTGTGGATTAGTCAGTTTTACAATATATTTTCTTAAATCATCTTCCCCATAGATCATAAACATGGGAAATTGGAAAGTTATCATATGTTGCATTCATGCCTCGTGATGGATATTCTACCTTATATTATTTTGGTTCTAACCTGATTGTTAAGGTATAAAATTGATATTATTGAATTGCAGAAAAATATGACTATGCTTTCGGATAAGAAGATGATAAGTTAAAAAAAAAGATGCATTTAGTTGTAGTGGAACTTATACTGAAAGAGTTTAGTGTGTATGTGTTACAATGATAGGTGGATCTGACAGGCATAATGGAGATGAAAGCAGTAGCCTATACAGAGAAAAGTGAGATAGCAGAAAGGGTGTTTGGAACATTGGTGGCAGAAAATACTCTAGCTAACTATCATGATCACCACATAACCTACTATCTAGACCTTGACATTGATGATAACAGGAACTCTTTCATGAATGCTAAGTTGCAAAGGGCAAGAGCAACTGGGTTTGGAACACCAAGGAAGAGTTACTGGACAGTTGTTAGAGAAACAGCGAAGAGGGAAGCTGAGGGTAGAATTCGGCTGGGCTTGGAGCCAGCTGAACTGTTAATAGTAAACCCCAACAAAAGGACAAAGCTAGGGAATGAAGTGGGTTACCGGCTGTTCAGTGCACAGCCAGTTACTTCTCTGTTATCTGATGACGACTACCCTCAAATAAGAGCGTCTTACACCAAGTATGACTTGTGGGTGACTCCCTATAACAGGTCAGAGAGATGGGCTGGAGGGTTCTATGCTGATAGAAGTCGTGGAGATGATGGCTTAGCCGTTTGGAGCCAAAGGTAAATTTTGTTTATTGGTCATCATTTTAACATAGTTTTTTTCCTTTTTCAAAAAGAGGAAAAAGTGGAGTTGTAGATGAAACTACGTTATAAATTTTAATTTGACCTTGTTGATCATGCTCTGATACAGGAACAGAAAGATTGAAAACACAGACATAGTGCTATGGCACACAATTGGGATCCATCATGTTCCTTACCAGGAAGATTTTGCGGCAATGCCAACAATTCATGGTGGATTTGAGCTGAGGCCAGCTAACTTTTTCGAAAGCAGTCCATTGCTTTGAATACAATTATGAATTAATAGACCCATGTTATGTTCAGCTGATTAACCAAACTAATACCCATATTAATATTGTAACGTGCAACCATGTTATTGAATAAACTTTAATTCAAATTAAGAGAAACGTGTTTATTGTCATTTTCCCGTAGTAAGTTAAGTAATTTAAAAACTTATAACTTTTGCTCTAATTAAAAAAAATGTGATTGCGTAATGAAAAACAATTAAACTTTACACACTTCAAAATATACTACATGTAACACCCTTTTCTTTTACCTATTTAATTCTTTTTCAAATTTAGCTTTTTATAAATTATTACGAAAAATAATTCAGTAATCTGAATGCACCATTTGTTTAGGATATCGAGAAAACTCAATTTAGGACTTTATTACTTTTTTCCGAAACAAAACTCCGAAAATAATAACATAATCAACAATAGCGAAAGTTATACAGAAATGTTTAAATTTTAATTATATATTCGGAATAAACTCAGAATAAACTTATAATTTAACCAATAACAACTAAATTCTGATCTTACATAACCTTTTTTTTAGGTAAATTGTGTTTTTAATATCTCATGTGTTTAGGTTAGTGGAAAACGTTTAACTTATTAATGAAGGATTAAAATTTAATATATAAAAAACGCACATAATTATTGTGGCATATGACTAAATATAATAGAGATGAGAAACAGAATAAACTTATACTTTAACTAATAACAACTAAGTTCTCATCTTACATAACTTTTTTTAAAGTAAGTTGTGTTTTTAATATCTGATTTTACATTAGTGGTAAACATTGAACTTATTAACGAAGGATTAAATATAGAGAGTACTTAAGTGTGTTAAGGGTACACTGAGTTATGGAATTCTGTTTCCACACAAAACAGAGTATATAGAATCCTTCAAATTTTATTTAGTGATTTGAGTAAAAGATAGAGAAGGTACTGTTGAGAAGTGAACAGGGAGGGATCATGTTGTTTTGAGGACCGGATTGCTCTCGAAGAAATTGGTTGGTCTTAGCTCAAAGCCACCACTCAGAGTTGGCATAACTGGAAAATCTTCTTGGCAAGGAACGTGATGAAATCCCATCGTGTACCACAGCACTATGTCCTTGTTCTCAATCTTCCTATCCCTGCACATTAATTCATCACACCAAACATCGATCATTTCTTCTACCAAAATTTGAAATTCAAATTATTTAGAACAAAATGACACACCTCTCACTCCAAACTGCCAAAGTATCATCACCTCGACTACGATCAACATATGTCCCTGCTACCCATTTCTCAGATCTGTTGTAGGGTGTGACCCACACATCATAATTGGTGAAAGCAGCTCTAATTTGTGGGAAATCATCATTCAGCAATAGTGGCTGTGCCATGGGGCCTGGAAGCAACCGATACCCGATTTTATTTCCTTGTTTTGTCTTTTTATTTGGATTTACCACAGCTAACTCTGAAGGCTTTAAACCCAGTTTGATTCTCGCATCACCCTCTGTTTTGGCCGTTTCACTTACAACTCTCCAATAACTTTTTCTGGGTATGTTACCATCTTTCACTCTCACTGTCTCCAAATTGGACTTCACAAAGGAGTTGTCTACACCATCAACGTCAAGGTCAAGATAATACGTGAAGAAGTGATCATGGTTAACACCAATGGTATTCTCTGCTACCAATGTGCCGTATATATCCTTCTTTATTTCATCCGTGTTCGTATAATTCGTTGCCTTAAGCGCCAATATCCCAGTAAGTCCAACCTATTTTAAAATATAACATGTAGTTTGAGTATATGAATAGTGCAGTGTGATTTAACATTTGGCAATTCAATCTCAATTTTTTGTAGCAGGCAATCATACCACAGATTTGATGCTGCCACTTCGCTTAAATTCCCAATCTGTGATATAGTCGTAGTTGGCCACAGTTGTAACTGTTCTCACCACTAAGGTTTCTTCTGACCTGCTCTCTGTTATCTACCAAAAAGAACACAGCGAATATTTATAAACCATAATAAAAGGGAAAACGGAAAAAGAACAAAGATGTTTAAAAAGAAAAGAAGGTAGCATACCGTCTGATTTGGGATTGCAGCTTCTGTGTGACGCCACATTATGTCACCAGCATATTTTTGAAATATGCAGAAGGCATTAGGTATCTTTACAGGGGTTCCATCTGAACTAGCACGGTATGCATCTATGAAGGAAGCATTGGAAGGGCAATCGGTGAAAGGTTGCAGTGAAGACATATACTGTCCCAAGCCATATTCGCCAGAGTCAAAGAATGTCCTGTAATACCATTCCTGAGTTGGGTCTTGGTATGGCACAAACAACTCTGATATCAATCCTTTGTATAGTACTGGACGATGTTTTTTCTTTTGGAGATCGTAATACGAGGCTAGAGAAATTACTGGGCCATTCCGACTGTCATATCCTACATGAAAAACCCAACTGCCCCAACTGTTTGCACAAAATCGTCAATGAAATTAAATGATATATTTTCTTCAGATTTATTAAAAAATGATAAATGTAATTCAGATGAAATTATGTATTTATATTTTTATATAATAAATACTTGATTTTTTAAAATATTTATGTATATTAGCGAAACCGAGACATAACAACGGTGTATCCGCTTTTTCTATTCTACTCAATTTTCATTAGGAAAAAAATTTAATATATATAAAAATAATTTTGAATGAGTCAAAATAGAAAAAAAAATAATAATATGTAAAAAAAGATATAAATTGATTAATCAATTTTTTTTCTATGAGTTTCTCTTCAAGTTTTTTTTTTCTTTTCTTTTATTAGTAGTTTTGAGATTGAAGAGTCTGATGATGTTTACGTTGACAGTAGATATAAAAAAATAATGACTTTACGTAATAGAGTTGTTTGAAATGTAGTGCAGAGAATGATTGAAAATTAAGGTTATTTTATTTGATACGTGAGATTTGATGTGAGAACTGAAAATGAAAGTATACTTTCTTTTTCTTTTATTGCCTTAATTCTGTCTATTAATATTAATTTAAAAAATTAAAAAAAAATACTTTTTAAGTAATTTATATTACAAAAGAATTTATTATACTACTAAAATGAGATATATTATTTAAAAGAATTCTATTTATATAAGTATAGATATATAGATATAAATAAAGATCTGTATCTATTATTTCTCTATATATCCATAAATGGTCATATAATGTCTATTAATATTTATTTCCATTCTAACCGTCGATCTGGTTGTTAGGAAGACTTGATTTCATAGCATATATATAAAAGGAAATAATAAAAAATAAAGGAGATTACCAAAAGTCATGTTGTTGTGTATTTTCTTTTTCTCTCTAAACTCATCATACCTATGACGAGATTTCAAATTAAAAAAAATTAAGAACATTTGTATTCTTAATCAAAGTCGTGAAAACGTAATATTTTATGGAATTATCCATTGAGAAATCACTAAAAAAATCATTAACTTTTATAAGAAATATCGTAACTTATTTTTAAAACATCATGTTATAAGTAGACGGTGGAATTTTTAAAATTAGTAGTGTATTGAACATAAACATACAGTTTTAAAAAATTTAAAGTGTATTATATCAGTCTTTAAAAAGTAAAAAACAAATTGTCAATAAAAAATGTCGGTATATTCATTTTTAATGATAAAATAGTATTTAGATTTTTCCAAATAAAGTGTTATGTGTTGATAAGTTAAAGATTCTACAATTAAAAAAATAAATATTTTTTTTAAAAATAGATTAATTTTAAAATTATATTATAATACTGATGTTTTTATTAAGAAGTAAATTTTAAATTTAATTTATTATAAAATATATTTATAAAGTAAAATTTGTATCTACTTATATATTCAATAAATTATATGCAGTGCAGTTGCCAAATAATATTATACTTTGATTCTACTCCAAATATACTATCGAATTGAAACCATGTAAATAAAAATAATAATTAATTTTTAAAGCAGATTTACGAGTATGATGAACAAAGGAAGGCAATTTTTTCAGCTATGGATGAATGGTAGAAAAATGTTTAAATTTAATCAGTGTTAGTAAATGTAAACCTAATAAGCTTCATCATCAGTAACAATATATATTGTCCATACACATAATGATACATATACATGTAGGCTACCAAAAAACCAAGGAACACAAATTAAAAACAAATTATATTATTGATTGTACCTTACGGTATGGCCATCAATGGTGAATCCAGGTCCATCATGTTGTTTGAGCTTTGGAGCAGAGGGTGGTTTCAGCTTGGAGGCTCTGTACTCGGTGCCCTCTGCTTTTGGCAATGCAACCACATACCGATCATTATAACCTACAATTTTCATATCGTCAAAGTCAACCAATATTTCCACCCCTTCCAGAGGCCTCGCATAGAAATTAGCAGTGCCATTTCTGTAATGGCACTTAATCTGCACAAGCCTTCTGGTCTTGGCTTCTCCAAACCACCCAAAAGTAAAGGCAACACACTGCACCTCAGACACGTTCAGACTCCTCTTCCTCAAAGACTTCTTAAACGGTTCGTAGCTTAATGGTAACTGCGTTGCCACCTCTATTTCGCCTAAGGTCAGTGGAGGGTAGCCATTTCCTTGGTATACTTTGGTTGAGACGATGGAACTTTTGGACAAGTCCACTATGATCTCGTGGGACTGCTTTTGGAACCGGGCTATGACAAAGGCTCGACGAGGTGGTGGAGGAGATGGTTTGGGTTTAGTTTTGGGGTTTGAGGATTGCCATGAAAGGATTTGGAGCTTGTTGGGTTCGTCCAAACCTACGTAGTTGAATATGAGGTTGTGGTCGGTGGTGTTTGAGGTTGGATATGCCTTTTGGACTATGGTTTGAACAAGGTTGATCTCAGAAGGGGTAAGAGGGTCAAGTGGGTGAGGATTACTGCATTCTGCAGAGCTCCAAAAGAGCATGAGAACTGATAACAGTGCCACTTTCATGGTTGCATCCATTGATATCTTGTGATCAAACTCTAATACCCGTTTCTTCTTGTATATTGGGATACATATATATAGTGAGGAAAAGGTATCTAGTCTAACATTGACAAATGAAATTATAAATTAATTTCATCTTAGGAAGTTACTGTGAAAGGTATAATAATATCAACTTAGCAAGTTACTGTGAAAGATATAATAATAAAGCAGCATAATGTGAAAATCAAATGGAGTTATTACTATTATTATTATTATTATTATTATTATTATTATTATTATTATTATTATTAACTGGGGAAAGAGAGGTCCATCTCCACATTTTTTAAAATAATAGAAAAATGTTAAATTTAATTTCAATTTCATACTACTTTACACATACTGCGATTATAACATTATGTAACTATATATTTATTATGATAATTATTTATTATATATGTGGGTATAGGAGGAATAACTCTCCAAATAGGATTATATGAGGATGAATGAACTGTAGTGTATTTAAATTATTATTAATTTTAATTTTTAAGTGATATTCATAAAAAACAAGTCTCTTACACAAAGTATAAGAAGAACTATGATTAGTCTTTAGAAATATTTTTTATTTTTACTAATAATATGAATTTTTTGATTTAAAGTTGGTTAAAATAATATTATTATGATCAATCGTCATAATTGTTGTATGATTTGTTTTAAAATTCAGAACTCCATCATAATTTTATCATTAAAATATACATTGAAAGGTTAATGGAGGAAAATGTATTTATTGTAGGTAGACTCTACTCATAAGAAATATGAACTATTAAACATACAGAATAAACTCCACAATCAAGATCTAAGGAAAATGAGGGTTGATCTTTATAACCATTCTCATATACGATGTTAATTTTCCAACCTTAATTTTGTTAAGATTACACCTCTATAAATTGTATTTTATCTATTGTTCGTCTTTCAAGGACAAAACACATTTTGAAGATAATATTTTTTATTTTAATACAAGGTAAATATTTTATCAAATTCTTAAATTATATTTAATAAGTGGTTAATAATGGATTTCGTGCTGTGTTATACACATAAAAATAGTGTAACGATCAATAATTTTTAAAGAAAAATCTAATATTAAATAAATTTAGAAAAATAGTTTTCCACATTTTTTAAGTGTATATATTTTTTAAAATAAAGTAATGAACAAAACTAGGGATAAAGAAGGGCGCGACTTCATTTTCGCTTTCTCTTGAAAGTGGGACCAAATCATATTGTACTAGTACAGTTATTGAAATTTAGGAAAATGATTTCCAATTGTTTCGAAAATTATTTTAACAA
>Ga0123342_1001175_pt1 | contig 43818 bp, 22 predicted proteins | sample Turbeawhitnodule_FD_89960 | JGI IMG/M metagenome (GOLD analysis project Ga0123342, IMG submission 89960) | Root nodule microbial communities of legume samples collected from Mexico - Turtle bean Mexico white nodule | ecosystem: Host-associated > Plants > Roots > Nodule | place: Mexico: Nepantla...
GAAGATATTACAAATTGGGATATATAACAGTGAAGGAGGAGAGTTTAATTTATAACCCTCAAACCTCCTTCCCAAACAATGAACCCACCGATGTGGGACTTGGGATTAAGCCAAAATCAACAACCACCATTTTACACTGTTGCTCACCTTTGTTGCCACCACTCCTCCCTCGCCACCACCACCATCCTCCTCCACCTTAAATGTCGATGGAAGAATGTCGATGCCCATCGACACCTCCTTTAAAAGCTCCATCACGTACAAACCTCCCTCCGCATGTTGCCTCCCTCCGCACGTTGTACCCATTCTTCTTCTTGTTGCAGTACATAGTCCACAAGGGTTCCTCCTCGATCCTGAACGCCAACCTCATTATGTCGCTGGGAGAGTGAGATTGGTGGGGGTGGTGGTGGCAGAGGAGGTGTTGCTTGTGCAGATCTTGACTCCACCATTAGTTAGCTTTCACAAACCTAAAGCAATAGAAGATCAGGGCCATGAAAGACAGAATAGAAGACCATTGCACATATTACACCGGTTGGACCTTACAACTGGTGTAATATACCCCTTTTAGATGCTATATTTTTTAATTATTTTCCTCAAATTTTGATATTTTACATCGGTTTTTACAACCAATGTTATATGTGATTGACATATTACATCGTTGAGATTTACATCGGTGGTAGAATCGGTGTAATATGTGTTATTTGTACTAGTATAAATGAGTATAAATTAATAAAATCTTATTAAAATAAATATTTTATCGAGTATTAATTTTTTTTAAGTATTCCATTATTTAATTTTGTTGTGAATGGAATGATGTAGTTGTTATTTCTATCTTCTAGTCTCTAACTTATTGATCAATTTTTTCTTCTCCAATTTTCTCTAACTCTTCGGTTAGCTTGTTTTAAAAAGAGGAGGAGTCAGTTGACTGGTAAGTTGGACGATATTAGAGAAAAATGAACAAGTTGATTTTTGAGTTGGAGACAAAAAAATGCAAGTAACAATGATGACGACAGAAATCAAATTATAAGATACTTAGACAAAAAATAAATAAAAAGTTGAACACTTAATAAAAAAAAATTTGTAAAAGAAAGACAATTGAAAATAATCAAATAATCAAATTTACAAAACATTTAAAACTTAATTATACGGTTAATAAATGCATTGGTTGCTAACTTCTATTAATTTTTTTAAAAGGAATAAGTAATTAAGATATATTTAATTTTTTTTATTGTTTTAAATACATTATATATTGTTACTTACCCTTTCCAAAAAAAAAAATATATAGACATAAGTTAATAAATCTTATATATACTTTTTACTAAATTTAATATCTTTTAATTGAGTATTTTTTTTAATTAATCATTAGATTTAAATTTATTTTCACAAAAATTATACATACAAAATTTATACTAATCTAAAATTATTTTATCTTTAATTTATATAGATCAATTAACAGGGTATATTTTTTATAAAATATACTAAAATATAAATAATTTGATCACTTTGTTATTGTTGTTCAATTTTAAGTTGATATAAATAATTATAGTAATATAAAATTAGAATTTAATTATTAAATCGATAAAATTCATTCTTTATATAAAATTATTGACACTACCACTTTTAATAAACTTACATTAGTATAAATTGATCTCTCTCTCATATATATAATCTTTCAAATGGTCGAATAGTTACCCATCCATATATTTACAACAAAATAAAAAGTCGAAATCAAAGTAATAAATTATCATTAAATCCGAAGTTATAAAGTGTTAAAAAATTAGTCATCTATAAGTGAAACATCTTTACAAGTATCTAAATCATTCTTATATACATATTGAAGAATGGGTTCATTTGTTACAATCAAAAAATAAAACAAACAGAAAAAAAAAACAGGGTTTGCTTGCTAAATTCATTTTATCAATAAATATACAAACATTAGACAATAATACAAGGAACCTAAGATTTGGTTTAAGTTATTGAGATTTAATATAAACATTTGACTTAAACATTCATACTCATATTTTTCTTAAACATAGAAAACAATTAAAAAGTGTCATAATATTTGTACTTGACGAAGGGCCCAACTTGATCAAAGGAATATAATATATCAACATGAAGATTTATATTATTATTTGGGTTAACTCTGGGATTTTGTCCTGGCCATTGGAATGGTTACAATTTCATATATTTACCCTTAATCTCAACACATTAGAATGCTTATAATTCAGTGTTAAATTTCCTAATCTTTCTAGAGCATGTGTTCCATGGTTTATTCAAAGAGGTGGTGAGAAGCATGTGTGTAGATGATCCATTTTTCAACCTTTATTTGACTCATTATCAATGTAACATGTTGAAAATGGGTTCAGAGATTTGAGATTTTGTATATCTCTATAAATAAATTTTTATAAACAATACATATTGTAAATTTTTTATAAAATTTAAACTAAATACACGAAAACAAATTTCATGTAAAATTTTTAAAAAAATATATATTTAACCATGTATTAAATTAGTTCAATGTTCACTGTCAGATCTGTGAGTTTGGAAAAAATATGTTTGAAAACCACCTTGCACCCTCTTTTATCCTTCTCTAATCCAATAATAAAGTTTTCGATAAAATTTGCAATACTTTATGTTTTAATTTCTTTTTAAGTAGATTAGCAAATCCTTCATTGAATCTCTCTTAGAATCTTCAAGCTGTTAATCCTTCATTAAAACAAAAGCTGTCAGTGGTCTTAAAGCACAAGTTAAAGGACAAAAAAGGAATCTCAATTAAATAGTATCAAATACACACTAAGCTGCATGATTACATTTTATATTGATATTTTTATTTATGATGTTCGGCATGAGAATAAGGCAGTTAGTTCCATATGGTGACACGTAACTCTAGATACAAGGGTCCCACATCGCAAAGTGAGTGCCACTGTGTTGTGTCCTACGTTATTCTATTCTATATGTCACTTTGACCCTTCCTTCAACATCTTCTTCAGAACAACCAAAAACTTCCTTAACACTTAACTGGGTCCTGAAATTATCTCATGCCAAAAACCAGACAAGAGGGTCTTCATGTTTTCCATAGTTGTCACTGTCACTTTCACAAACTCTCTCTCTTCTCACTCTCATCTGTAACAACATTCCATGGATTCAAAGTCCTCCAAATTCCACGCTCTCACCGGCTCCTTAGCCCGCCACGTCTTCTTCCGCGCGCTGTTTCTCGCTTCTGCTGTTTCCCTTGTTTCCCTCGTTCGCTTCCTGCCCACCCTCGAGTTGGGATCTTTGACTCCCAAGACCTACGTTGACTGCGTCCATGACTCGGATTCGGTTAACCAAAACACCAGTTTGAACGCTGGTTCCTACTTGTTCCAGAGCCGCATCCTCAACACCTTCTGGGGTTCCTTTGACTCCATCAAATGCCAGAACCACACCGCTTTAACATCCACTGTCATTGCCATTCTAAAGGCTAAACGACTCTTGAACTATGGCGCCAAAACCCTCTGCATTGGACGAGGCTCTAACATCGTTGTCTCTACAATGCAACGGTTCGGATTCTCCACTGTCGCCGCTCTCAACAACCACGCTTTTTTCTCCCCCAACAATAAGAATTTTGTGTCCCACTTTGAGTACAAAGACTCGTCCTTTGACTTCGTCTTCTCCAAGGATGTGGACAAGGTTTCTGTCCCTGCATTGCTGGTTCTTGAGGTTGAGCGCATTCTTAAGCCTGGTGGAATCGGGGTCTTGCTTATTGATTCCTCTTCTTCATCCTCGGTGTTTTCACTGATCACATGTTCCACTGTGGTCCATGTGGGTTATGTCAATGAACTCAGCCTTGTGATTTTCAAGAAAACATCTGAAAACTCGAACACGAACACAAACTCCACCTCCCTTTTTTATAATCGAGTACTTCCAGAAGATTGTGCTAGCGTTGCATTCACCAAGCCTTTGGTGGAGTTGATGGAGCCTCTTGTGGAGGAAAGAGCGAGACAAGATGTCAAGTATGAGAGAAGTGTCTCCTATTTGCCAAACTTGGTGGACGTTTCTGGTAGGAAGAGGATGGTGTACATTGATATTGGGGTGAGGGAGTTGGTTAATGCAGATGTGGATGTCAGTGATTGGTTCCCACCTTCTTATCCCATTCATCTTAAGGCTTTCAGTGTGTATTTTGTTCATTACAATGTTTCTGTGTTGTCCTATGTGAAACGGCCTCGTGTCACCTTTGTGTATCATCCGGGGTTGGCTGGGAGGGTTGCAGACAATGTTGATATGGATCCGCTTTTGGGAGAGGAAGAGTTTGATTTCCTTATGTGGTTTAAAGAAACAGTTCAGAATGCTGATTTTGTGGTTCTGAAGATGAATGTCGGGGATGTTGAAATGAAGTTCCTTGCGGACATATTTGAGAGTGGAACTTTATGCTTTGTTGATGAGTTGTTTCTTGGATGCTCAGAAAGTGAAGATGGTAAAGATGAAATTATGAGCAGCAGGGAACAGTGCATGGATATTTACAAGGGTCTTAGAAGCAATGGTGTTTATGTTCATCAATGGTGGGATACCAGATCGCGTAAAGGGCCTCAGAAGTCATATGTACAGTGATTGTGTCGTGAGAAATTGTATCTGCTTTGTGTGTTTAAAGTTCCAAAATGCTTTATAAATGACCTTACTTCATCATTTTCCTCTTCAAATAAAGTAAGTGTGTTCGGTTTTTCTTTTCCTTTACTTTCTTTTATAAGTTGTAAGGATTGATGACAAGTTATTTTTTTTCTGTATCAAAACTACAACTACCAATTTCAAGATGAAGGAATCAACTTCAACCACGAAACATGATTTTGTGATTCATGTTGCAAACATCCTCGTAATTTGTAATTGTGTTTCTGTTAGGCTTTTGATCTTTAGCTGATCTGTAATGTAACAAAGTAATGTTATATTCTCTTTCATTGCTTTAGTACATTTTTATAAAAAAGTATCATTTTCTGTTTGAAATAAATAAGACCAGTAAGAAAAAGTTCCATAAAGATTTAAACTATTCATCTAACATGTAATGTGTGCATATGCTTGTTGTCGGGTCGTACATGGTAGAGTAATTTCCAATTGAGAACAGTGGATCCTCTCATTGCTCTGTGTATTTGAAGATCAATTATTGGGGTTGAGGACAAAAGCAACGCATGCGAAGTAGTTTAAGGAAGCATGTGCGTACTTAGCCTTGCAAAATCCTTAAACCTTAAAGTATTGGTGTCAATCTCTATGCTTTGCACAAAAGTAATTGAGGTGAATGATGGGTTTGTGGATAAAAGGTATTGAATAATCATTTTCCTAACCAAGGTATTGATATAACATGAAACCTTTGGCCCAAACCAGAAAACAAGAAAGTGGTTGAGAAAGTTACGAAAACTTGCCATTAATAAGCCAAGCTGAAACAAGGGTAGATGCACACGCAAGGCAACCTAAACCTATTTTTCTTGTTCCTCGTGGAAACAACCCAAATCGACCATCACCACCCTTTCTCAAATCCCATGGTCGTAAGTTTATTTACCAAATACACCACTTCATTGTTTAGAAAAAAAATTTGTATTAACCACGTCATACTTACAATTTCAACTTTTATATCAAACCAAAGTCATACAATTTTATATAATTGAAGTCATACGTGTTAAATACGTTTTCACTTTAATATCAAAATTAAAATTGTACATATATAATAAGTATTGCTTGCCTAATTTTATAATTTTTTTTTCTCAATTTTAGGAAATATAAAATCAAATTACACCATTTGTCAGAAAGAAAACCCGTTGATTTCCGAGAGGTTTTCTAATATATTTATTTAATTTAATAAAATGACACATAAATAAAAATTATAAAAAGAAACTATATTTATTTACTTAATATATTATATTAGTATTACGCATTATATTTAATATATTTTTATAATTTTAACAACATGTATAAAGTTTTAAAATATTCAAATATTTAAAATATTTTAGATTTATGAATAATATTAAAAAATATATAAAATAAAAATAAGTAATTTATAAATAATTAAAAAATATAAATTAATAAATAAAATAAAATATCAACTTTTATGATTATTTTTTTATTAATATTTAATGTAATGTTTTTAGTATTATTAAAAGTGTTATAAATGATAATTATTAATAATTTCTTAATATGATTTTGTAGGGTTTTTGAATAATATAGTAAATCAAAATTAATATAAATAATAGAATAAAATATTTAAAATAAATAAATATTAATTTGGTTTGTGTGGTTAGATTTAGTATATAAATTGATATTATTAAAATTACTTTAATAATTTTTTATTGATAAATAATAATAATTTTAAAAATGAATATTACAAATAAAGTACAACAACATGTTAGATAATGGTAATTAATTGTGAGAAAAAAAATAAAAGGAGTTGTTAAAATTTTTTACATTTATATTCGTTTGACAAACCAAACTTTGAGCATTTCTTGATAAACATCAAAGACTTATCAATATTTATTTTATGCTTGTAAAAAATACTCGCTTCTTCATGTTTTTAAGATGATTGTGCAACATTTTATCAACATTAAGATCTCTTAAAAAAAAATCCTAAAAGCTGCTTCATGCAAATAATTTTGTTAAGAAAGACGGGATGTCATTGTTGTAGAGACAATCAACGCCCTGCACTTTTCTCACTCTGCTCAAATGGAGAAAGGAAGCAACCTGCCTAAACTCGTGAAGTTTTGTCGTTTCCAGAGAAGACACACATTTAATGCTAAAGTAAATAATATTTAATGCGTCTTAAAGCTTCAAGTGTGGTAAGACCGCAAGAAGAAGCAATAGCAAAAGAAGACCGTCACAATGAATTGCAACAATTTCTTTTTATCTTAAATATATATAAAGAAGATCTTTGTGAAGAAGGAAAATTAAAGAAAGTCTTGCAACAAGAACAAAAACAAGCTCTTGCATTTATTAAGCAAACCTTAGCCTTGTTGTGAGGAAGTAAATTATTTGTGCTCTTTTGCAAAGTAGAAGATTGTATGACTCTTGTATTGGTCTAGGGAACAACCTTGTGATTTTTTTAGATCATTTTCTTTGTAAACCTTTCAATCTTAATTAGGAGTGGTTGTTGTCCAAATAATATTCGTGTTACTCAAGAGTGATTGTATTCCAAATAATACTCAATGGGTTGCAATAAATGAATGGATTTCAAACAATATTTGAGTTTTAGTCAATAATGTTTGTATTTTAACTAATACTCAGTCATAGTCAAGAACAGTTGTGTTAGTAACAATACTCAGGATTGTTAATCAATAATGATTGGGTGTCCAAAGAATACTCAAATTATTTTAGCCAAGAGTACCCGAGATCCAAAATATACCTGTGTTTATCAAGAACATAATGTTGTTTGTATTATCAAATAAACCAGTATAAAAATACTTTGTTAAATCTCTTTTTTCCTTATTTTTTATATTATATGTTATTTATTTGCAACTAATTAAAGAATGTGAGTTTTAAAAAACAAAATTGTTTAGAAAGTGTCTTTAGTCAGTTCATATGTCAAATTTGAACTTGTGTATGATTTTACATCATCAAATGTAACAATGTAAAAAATACTTGATAGATAATTTGTCAAAAAGTATAAACTTTGTTTGTTCGTGCTCATTAAATGAAGCTTTAAAAAAAATTTATTTTTAAATTCTTAACACATAATTCCACCATTCCTTATTTTGACTGTTTTTTTTTCATGTAATATCATCACAATCTCAAGTGTCTCTCAATCTCATTTACTATTTTGTGTACAACTCTATAATCTAACTCTTAAATAGCCTAACACAATTAAATGCATAATAACACTTGTCAACCCTAGGCACTTGAAAGTGAGAGGAAAGAAACACCAAAAACCACACGTCTAATAAACAAAGGCATTGATATAATTGACTATTTTGTATTGTTTCTCCATATGAATAAGCTTATTTAATATAACATTTCTGTAAAACTTAAAAGCTATGTGCTGCTAAGACTCCAAAGTCCAACAAGGAGTTGCTCTTTCAACATTTTAATGACAGTTTAATTTAAAAGGATAATTATTCTTGTAAACAAATTAAAATGATACATTATAAAATTGAAAAATTAGAAAGTAATTTAACAAATAAGAATTTAGAAAATAATTCACATTTTCATATTTTTCTGAGACATTTTAATGAACTGAATTAGTGAAATCTGAAATTCAATTAAAAATTAAGAATTTGAAACACTCTTAAACGCGCGTACGGTTCCTCTCTCACGGACACTCTCGCTCCCTCACCACTTCAAATCGCACTCGTTCTCACTCTCGCTAAAATTCAGAAGCTCTCTCTCTCGGATCAAGCTCATTTTCTCTCTCGGTGGTTCATTTGGGTTTGTCTCCCTAATCTAGGGTTTGATGTTTCTATTTCTATTCTAGGGTTTGTTGATTCAGTGTGTGTTTCCTTTTTGTTTTCGTTGATTTTATTTTTAATATCATTGATTTTCATTTCATCTCTATAATCTAGAGGCTGTGTGTTGGATTTTCACCAAACTATGTTGGATTTGCAATTATAGTTTTGTTTCTCACTATTTTTTCCCATATTTTCTCAATTGGTACCCATCATCCAGTACATCAATGGGACTCCTTGTCACTTTCGTTTGGAGCTGATATCTCTTTCCTTTGAGTTATTAAAACCTCCTCTTTCTCATTATGAACAGTAAAACTGTAAGCAATTTCAAAATCAGATGAAAAAGTTCTTGATGATGTTGGGAGCGTCATTTGTTGTTTCTTCATTGATTGAAAAGTAACTACAGACCAACTAACACTGGCTAGGAAGCTATATGGCAAAAAGGGATTTGTTGTATGTGTATATGCACACATAAATTGGAAAAAAGTGATGGCAATTCATGCATTTTGAGAAGGGAACAACGAGGGCGACTTTCAAGTCAATATTGAATTTGACTTCAAAGAAACTATACATGTATATGGCACCAGCATTGGATAAGTTTATTCATAAATAGAAGTCAAATGTGGAATCCATTTCCCACTGTTTGTTGAAAATGACCCAGTGAGTCAGCTTCATATAGACCTTGTTAGTTAAAATGGTTCGAGAAGTTGTTATAGGTAGTTAGTTTGTTATGTAATTACATTAGTGGAGATAGGATATTAATAGAAGGCACATAAGTTAGTAATTCTAAGTTGGTCAATTAGTTTTGGGTGGGAGAATCCAGTAACATATTGAGTAAAATTAGTATTTGTTGTCACTTGGAAAATTGGCAATAGGTAATAGTGAATGAAACATTAATAGCCAGAATTTGAGGTTCTACTGCTAGCTTAGAGTTATCAATTGAGTGTATGGGTGAGAGTGAATTATTTTTCTAGCTTTGATATTTATGTAAAATGGTTTGTGGAATGTAATGTGGTTGGTCAATGTTACTGACTTCTATGAAGAACTGAAAATTTATCAAACAAAGGATGGATATCAAAAGGGCTATGATGCCACATGTAATGTAGGTAATAAAGATAAAGGTTTCTAGACGGTCAAGAGGCCTAGCAATCAGTAACACACTCTGCAACTACCAAGAGGCCACAGTGATGAGATGAAAGCCAAGGACTTCGGGTGTGGTTGGGATTTTGAACCGTTGTTTTTCTACTGAAGGTCCATGCCTTCCTTGTATTTTTATTGATTTGATATATCAGATAGCAGACTTGTCCTAAGAATTTATTTTTCACAGATTTTTTCTTTTTTTAAATGAATTTATATTATTGAAGCTGTCCACTCAGGAAGCCTTAATAAAATAAATGGAATTTAGCAAAGCGTTGGGGCTACTTAACTATTCATTTCCCATTTACCAGAAAGCAAAAGCAGACATACGTGGCACTGTATACACAAAGCATACTGGTTTCTGAGGGCGTTGCTTTTCATGTATACAGAGGACATATATTTAAGTTAGTTTAGAGTTTTCTGTCATACACTATTTGATTCTTTTTTTCTGGCAGTTGAATTTGATTGTTACTAAGTATAAGTCAAAGGGAGAAGTTAATAACTTGATACATTAGTGAACCCACTTCGATTCTGTTTGCTAACATTAGTGGACAGTTCCTTCCACATTTTTCTTCAAAAGCCCAACCTTGCATATTGGAGATGAAGACACCTCTATAAAAATCCTAGAAAGGTGTGTTATTAGAATATGTGAATTAAGCTTCTTTTTTTGTAATATAAGAATATTCAGAAAGTACTAGATTGGGGGTTGGGATTTTTTTTTGAGTCCCAGAGAAAGTTACTATCAGTAAGAATTGAAAAATTGGAGTTACAATAAATGTAGGGATTTAGTCGAAGACAATTATCCAAAGTTCATATGATTTAAGGATGGAGACACTACTTCTTGGCTGTTTGTTCTATTGAGTAGCAATAGGTAGGAAGCTTAAAAATCTTTTGAAAGAGTTGGAGTCCGAATGTTTGATGCTACATCTTCCACGGGTAGTCTTATGCATAGACCTAGTTTAGAAATAATGACCCATTTACTTTTACATTTTCATTCAGTTACTTATGTATGTAATAGTTTGTTTATTTGTCTTTGTGGAACTTTGGGCGGGTTGTACCACTTTCTAACTGTTCCTATGAACTTTAATTTATGATTTTGTTAAGGATAAGGAAGCTAAAATCATCGACTGAAAGTTTTACACTTCTATGGTGAATATGGTTTGAGGTTTCCTAGGAAACCTATTTGCCCATTTCATCTATTCTTTTGACAGGATTATTTTATTTGTGCCTATTGGTGGTATGCTCATGGATTTTAATAGAGGCATCTTCATCTCCAATATGCAGATGACTATAAGTAACAGCCTTGTTACTCTAGAGTCTTGAGTTTTGTTGTTCTTTCAGTTTCTAAATTAGTTTTTCTGGTATGGAGGATTTCTTATGCTTCCTACCAATTCTTTGTTTTTATTCTCTCTAATAATAGTTCTTATTTTGTGAAAGAATAAACACTTGTCATGGATTGTATATTTGTTTCCATGCCTGCTTCAATTGTTTTACCTTCTATAAATGCTTCAAAATCTAATAATCAGTCTGTACCTGTTACTAATAGATATGTCCATGACAAAGTTGACTGAAGATTCCTAATAGTTTTATGCAAATACTCTTTGTTCATCTTTCAATCATATTGGTGTCAGGGGTACTCCCATAAGCTTTCTCAGTGACTATGCTTACTTTCGTGCAGGAATTCTAAAGGGCACAATTTCCATTAACAGTCTCCATGTTGGGTTAAAAACTGAGCAAGTTCTATTTGAGTAGTCAAAAAAGGCTTGTTCGGTTTCTGCATTAAATACAACGTCTATATTCCTCTTACCATTTAGCACTCCCAATTTCTGGCATGGGAAAAGAGAAAATAAGCTTCAAAGAAGTTCATCATTCTCACAGCCCCAAAACAACTCTCTGGTGGTTCTTTCTTGTAGCTACCTGCATTAAAGTTCTTCTTTTCCCAGCCTACCGTAGTACAGATTTTGAGGTGCATCGCAACTGGCTGGCTTTGACCCACTCCCTCCCTCTTTCCCAGTGGTACTTTGATGAGACAAGTCCGTGGACTCTTGATTACCCACCATTCTTTGCCTATTATGAACGTTTTCTATCTATTTTTGCTCACCTCATCGATCCCCAAATTGTGCACCTTCAAGAGGGCCTGAATTATAGCTCAAACAAGGTGGTTTATTTCCAAAGAGTTACTGTAATACTTTCTGATTTGTCTCTTCTTTATGGGGTTTACAGACTTACTCGAAATCTGGATTCAAAAAAGCAGAAGTTGATCTGGTCATTGATTATTTGGTCACCAATGCTTTTTATAGTGGACCATGTGCATTTTCAGTACAATGGATTTCTCATTGGGATTTTGTTGATCTCACTTTCATATTTGGAGGAAGGAAGGGATTTGTTAGGTGGGTGTATTTTTGCTGTTCTCCTGTGCTTTAAACATTTATTTGCAGTGGCAGCACCAGTCTATTTTATTTATTTGTTGAGACACTATGTTTGGGGTGGAATGATAAGAGGCTTCAGTCGACTTTTGATTATGGGAGGCGTGGTTACAGCAGTGTTTGCATCTGCTTTTGGACCATTTTTCCACCTTGGCCAGGTAAATATAACTTTTATATATTGAACTCATATATGGTCATTATGTGGACCATATGTCATGCTGTTTTCCCCTTGCTTCTGATAAATCATTGTGTTTAACTAATTTCAAATTGATTACTATTTGTTCAATAAGTTTAGGAATTTTATGTTTGTTGATTTTCAGAAATGTGGAATGATAAATTGTTATTTTTTGTTTTAAACTTAATAAGTGGAGCAAAAATTGGATGCTTGGTATAGCAATGAAAATTATATTTGAAGGAGAGATTTTTATGTTTAGGTTGTGGTGTGCTGCATAGCTTCTAACCCAGGTTTACTGACTTTTGATCAGGTTGTATAGACAACTTTTTTTTTCATTTTTATAATATACTCATGCTACCTATTATGAGATTACTACGTGAATAGAATAATGTAACCAATTACGAATGTCCATCTTTGCATGCCCAAGTGAGTGGCAACAAGTTTAGTTGCCTTTTGTTAAATTCTTGTATTACTTCATTTTCCTGTCTAAAAGTGAAGATATTTCATTTGCACCCTTTGCATTTTGGTATTCTTATTGATTTTTCAAATTATAAATTGTAGATACAACAAGTCATTCGACGATTGTTTCCATTTGGCAGGGGGCTTTGCCATGCATACTGGGCCCCAAATTTTTGGGTATTCTATATTATGGCAGATAAAGGGCTTGCTTTCATATTAAGAAAACTTGGGTTTAATATCCAGATGCCAGCAGCTTCATTCACTGCTGGTCTAGTTGGGGATTCCTCTCCATTTTCTGTACTACCTAAGGTAAGACTTGTGAGTTTTTAATTCTCTCAATAAGCTTGTTTGCTATTAAACCAAAAGACAAACAACAAAGAACATATAGGGATTTTATGACCCTGGTTAAGCTGATCACATGCTTATATGGTTATACCAAAACAGATGATTGAAATGCCTTATTTGCTGTGTTCATTTCATTAGTACAAAGAGAGGGAGGATGATGTCTTATCATTTCTTCAAACCTGTAATCTTGCACTGTGACCTAGCCATTGAAAGATTAGAATTCACTTTTGAACCTTTGTTGGACATCTCACATCTATTAGAGATATAACAAATTATAATATGAGTGACTGCAAACCTTATCTTGTAAACCAGTTTTGTAGGGTTGATTGATTAGGTCTAAATCCACTTTCTAAGATGGTGTCATCAAAGCCTATCCTAATGAAGTGTGTTGGGCTTATCGTGTCACCCATTATCAAATGATTCACAAATTTTTATTCCCATGCTCGAGATGTTCAGGGTTATGTTAGACCTAAATCCACTTTCTAAGAATCTTGTTGAAAATATATAATAGATTCACTGGTTGATCCTTATCCATTATTTAGGAATGAAAATATAGAATCTAAATACAGTGTTCAAGTGGAAAAAATTGGTTACCGCAAGTTGATAAGCTAATATCAGCACCTGTTTGGCATCAGGAAGTGATATTTGTGAAAATTTATAACTGATGATATAATGATAATATTAGCTTTACATTTCACACCTTCTAGTCTAGTTAATTCAATTTCACAGGTGCTATTGTTCAATTGAATCTGCATCTGAGCCTGGTAACAATTTTGCAGGTGCTATTGGTCATTTGAAATTTATGACTATGATATAACAACTTTTAGTTATACTGCTTTGCTTCATCTTTATTAAAAAAATTCCATCAAAGCATTCATTATTTCTATTTATTAATATGCAGATCACACCTTCTGTGACCTTTATAATGGTTCTTCTTGCCTTATCTCCTTGCCTTTTCAAGGCTTGGAAGAATCCAAAACCACATATGATTATAAGATGGATAGCCTATGCTTATACCTGTGGTTTTCTTTTTGGATGGCATGTGCATGAGAAGGCATCTCTCCATTTTGTAATACCACTCGCTGTTGTTGCAGCTCAGGCTCCGGAGGATGCAAGGCATTACTTTTTGCTGTCAATAGGTATACTTTTAATGTTCATTTGTTTGTTCACCTGCATCTAATGCTTTTATTTTTCTTCTTTTTTTAAATGATAGGAGAAACTGGAAATGAAATATAAGTACAATGAAATTTTTTTTATGAAAAATGTGTGCGTGGTGTGAATTACATGTAAGTTTTATATAACTAGTGGAAAGCATAAGTGATGCATGTACCCCCTTGAAGACAATATTTACTATTTTTTTTTCGTACTAGTTGGCCAATTGCTAATAATCTTGCTGTTTGCTATTCTATTGGCATAGGTTTCTGTGAATAATGCTCCATCTATTGTTATCTGTGCCCTAGGCATGTATAGATTTGTCAGATTCTAGATTCAAATATCTTGTTCCCCCTTCCAATTAATCAAAGGAGAAAGAAAAAGAAAAACATTTTTAAAATCAGAAAAATGAAACTGAGAACCTTTAAAATTCAAATGAATAAGATCACATAGTCATATTAACTCGTTGCTAGAGAATTGATTCTATTACTACCTCTATCACCACTAAACCTCTACAAATTACCATCCAAAACTCAGGTATCTGCCTGCTGAAGACAGCTATGTTTGTATGAAACAGTTATTTGTTGCAGGTTGTAAACCTGTATAGGGTCTGGATAGGATTGTTTGATTGGGAGAGAATGGGAGTGAGTTCGGAGAGAGATGCAAACTTTGATGTGTTTGGATGGGGAAACATGAGGGGTGAATGCAAAATGTTTTGGGCCCCCACTGCAGCATCTTTCCTCTCCATGTTGGTGTGAATTGATAATGGGATGAAATTGTGCAAAGCTGAAGCACCAGCCGAGGGAGAAACAAAAACCCAAATAGGAGAGACTGCACAACAGTTGGCAATGACCACTGGCCTGGTGGTCTTGCTGGAACACACTGGGGCTGCATGCTTCGTCAAGAGGTTCTTGCCTGTGAACAGAGATTGTGTCATAAGATTCGTAAATTGTTACAGGACATGTTAAAGTAAATGATAAAATAAAAAGTCTTTTACTATTACCACTTATTTCTTGTTTTAATTTTTCCATTTAGCCAAACAACTGAACCTAAATCTTATGTCATTCCTTCATTAATTTCATCAATCCAAATAACGCAAATTTCCTCTTAAAATTCCCTTCTATTTCCTTCCTTCTAATCTCAATCCTTATCCTAACAAAGTGGTGGTAGTGTTGAATATAAACCTTTGGAGGATTTCAGGAATTTCTTAACTTAACTTTCAGTATAAACTTGAAGGTTGAAAATAATAGGAAAATTTCATTTTAAATCAGTTTAATTCTCTTCCAACTGATCCTAGATCTCAAATTGAAATAGTCAAAAGAGTGTTTCTCTATTTAGCTCGGAAGACTATAGGGTCTATTTGGATAACTTATCAATAATACTTCTAAGAAAAGAAAATAGGGAGAAATAAATAACTTCTTCAAAAAGCTAATTTGTAAAACCTGTCTCATTAATTTCTTCAAAATCAAATTTTTAATTCATGTATAAGTTAATTTTAGCTTATGGAGAAAGTTTACTTTATTTTATTTTTTCTTATTTTCTCTTCTTTCAAGTGCTTATGGAAGCAGCTTACTTACCCAATCAGGTGCATACTATCATTGCATCTCTTGGACAGATAGCTTACTACTGTTACAGAGACCCACCCAAGCTTTATTCAACAGTGGGTGCGTAAAGGCCAAGCCACTAGGGTAGGTTCAGTTCTTACACTGGATCAGAACCAGAACCCTGACTTTCTGTGAGCCATTGGATAGTGAGACTCCACTTGAACTTTTGTCTGCTTAAGTTCTACTCTACTTCTAGACAGCACATTTGTGGACATGTCGGGCTAGTAATGCACCATGAAGTTGCCTATAGCAACTATTCTTTGTTATGTTCAATTTCAAACTGTCACAAAAATCTTTGTACATCCTATGAAATATGGTAACTCATGGCCTTGTTTCTGTATATTCTTATTTGGTAATTCTTGTCCTTCTATTATTTGAGCAGCCTCGATTGGTTAGCTAGTTACTGCTGTCAGTTTGGTTGGTTTAGTAATGATAGTTTTGATGTTTCTAGTGTTACAAGGCTGTGTTAACCCTCATTCTCATCTGCTTATATAAGAACCCAGGGTTCTTTGTTTGCAAATATATAGATTAGTTCAGAATCGTTTTCTATCTGTTTCTTTCTCTACTTGTGCTAAATATTTGTTTATACTGCTGAGATATGTATTTTCGTGACCCAACTACATCTAAGATGAAGTATAAACATGCAACCATTCCAATCTTGCACAACATGAACCAAGCAGAATAAAAGATAAAAGCAAATTTATATAAACAGTTATACTGTCTAGTTCCTTCTTTAACGTGGCAATATATGTTTGCCAAAATCATTGCTTGCAATGACTGAATGCTTTCCAACGAAATAAAATTTGCAAGTTGCATCTCTTTGTATCAGTGTTGTTCTTTTCGTGTTTAATTTCTTTGAAATTTCACACATTACTTGTACGTGCAGTATCTTGCTATTCAATTTTTCCGCTACTATTTGAGGCACAAGAGTATCCGATCAAAGTTTTGTTGCTGCTTCTACACTCCATTTTGATGTGGTTAGGCTTTTCAGCACAATTTAATGCCGGGGCTGAAACAGCGAGGACGCCAAGTACTAATTCAAAGAAAAATGCTGATGAATTTGGATCTGAAGGTAGTTCGGGTGAAACTGTGAAGAAAGGTTTTGTTATTGGGTGGAGTGAGAGGATATATCTGATAGGTCTTGTAGTTGTGGAGATATGGGGCCAAATTTTACACCCTCTAATTTTGGGTGATAAGTTTGCATTTGCACCACTCATGTTGATTTCCATATACTGTGCTTTTGGGATCATGTACTCTTGGATTTGGCAGTTGATATCCATAGTTAAATCTCTTTAAATTTAGGACTGTCTGCAGTGGATACTGAATTTTGTTATGAATTTTATTCGCTGAATTTTAAGAGTCAACATTTGGTTTAATTTTTTAATGAAAAGCACTGTTTGACATCAGTATTTTACACTATAGTTAAACAATTACTATTTGATCTTGCCTCTGCCGTCTCAATAGGCACATGAAGAGTGATCCAATTAGTAGAATGTGTATTCTACAGTCTTAGAGTAACTTATTCATATATTGTATTTATTTAAAAAAGAAAGACAATCGGAGAAAGATCGAAGAATAAATATTGAGACATGTCTGAGGAGTGTGAAATTGCTTCTTTTCGAATATTCAAAAAGTAACAACTCGAAATAAACATTAAAAAAATAATAATTATAATAATAATAATAATTTTATTTTTATTAAATTTAAGTAAGTTTTAAGTATATTATAAATTTGTGCCTTTTTTTTTATTGAATTTCTATTGAAATATTTTTGTTTTGTTGAATGCTCAATATTTTTTAATTTTATTTAAATATTTTTACTGTTTGATTTTTTATATTAATAAGATCGCATAATGTTCTTTATTAATCTCCTATAATTCTTTGATCAACTCTTTTCTGGAGGAATTTTTTAAGAGAGATACAATTCTTTGATCAATTTGTTTTTAGGAGTTTTTGAAGAGAGATACAATTCTCTGATCAATTTGTTTTTTAGGAGTTTTGAAGAGAGAAAGAACAAGTTGACTAATGAGTTAGAAGGAATTATAGGAGAAAAAACATGAGTGTTGATTGATAAATTTTCTAAAAAGAGAAAGAAAGTTGAAATTATAGGAGAAAAACATGAGTTGATTGATAAGTTTGTGATAAAAACAAAATTATAAGAGAAAAACATGAATTGAATGATACATTTGTGAAAAAAAAAAAAGTAACAATCATGTCATTCTGTTGACAACAAAATAAAAATAAATGCAATTCTTTGATCAACTCGTTTCTGGAGAAGTTTTGAAGAGAGAAAGTACGAGTTGACTAATGAGTTGAAGGAATTATAAGAGAAAAAATGAGTTGATCGATAGGTTTTCTAAAGAGAGAAAAAATGAGTTGACTAAGAGTTAGAAAGAATTATAGGAGAAAAACATGAGTTCATTGGTAAGTTTGTGATAAAAATAAAATTATAGAAGGAAAACATTAGTTGATTGATAAGTTTGTGGACGAAAGTAACAATCATGTCACGAAAAAATCAAAATAAAAATATTTTAAACAATATAACAATTTTTTATATGGAATCAATTGAAATTATCTACATTTGTATACTTAAATTATGTCTTATTATCAATTGAAGTTATTTATAATTATTGTTATTGCTAATAATAATATCAAGAAAAGATAGCAAAAAATGATGTTCAGAGAGTGAAGATGGTAAAGATGAAATTATGAGCAGCAGGAAACAGTGCATGGATATTATTATTTACAAGGGTCTTAGAAGCAATGGTGTTTATGTTCATCAATGGTGGATACCAAATCGCATAAATGGCCTCAGAAGTCATATGTACAGTGTTTAAAGTTCCAAAATGCTTTATAAATGACCTTACTTTATCATTCTCCTCTGCAAATAAAGTGTGTGCTGCTTGGTTTTTCTTTTCTTTTTACAAGTTTTAAGTATTGATGACAAGTTAAATTTGTCTGGATCAAACTTATAACTACGAATTCAAGATGAAGGAACCGATTCAACGATGGAACTTTAATTGAACCGTTGCATACTTGATTCATCTGAGGTGGTAAACATCCTCGTAATCTGTAATTGTGTGTCTGTTTTGGCTTTTGGTGTTTAGCTAATCAGTAATGTCATGTGACAAAGTAATGTTATATTCTCTTGCTGATTTGCTTTGATATATTTCTATAAAGAAAACATTACACAGGAGTATCATTTTCTATTTTAAACAAATAAGGTCAGTAAGAAAAACGTTACAGAAACATTTAAAACTATTCATCTGACAAACGATGTGCATATGCTTATTGTTGGGTCATGCAACGCATGCGAAGTAATTTAACGAGTGCTCAACCAATTGTTAAGGAAACATGTGCAGACTTACCCTCAAAAATCCTTAGAGACATTAAAAAATTAGTGTCCAACGTGTTATCCAATACTTAGAATAAAAGTAATTGAGGTGAATGATGGGTTTGAGGATATGAGCTATTCAATAATCATTTCCCTGACAAAGGTATGGATTAAAAAGTGGCTCATAAGACCTTTGGCCGAAACAAGAAAAATCCTACCAGAAAAGAAAAAAGTGGTTGAGAAAGTTAAATACCATTATTGTGCCAACCTGAAAACATGGCCTGATACATGGGCAATGCAACATAAACCTATATTTCCTCGTGTTCTTGTGGAAACCGTAATGAACTTCAACTACTGGCCAAATGGTCAATTGCATAAAAGCAGTATTCAAAATGTAGCAACTCAAACTGCTTCATCTCATCACATCATTCATACATATTGGTCCCTTATCCTTAGAAGGGCTTTTTTTACGTGCACAAAGATTAGATTCACACTAATTGATAAAGCTAGGGTGTCAAGTTGCTGAGTTATTGTTAACTACAAGAAATGTTTTGCAACTGGCCTAACGTTGGATGAAGTTATGAGCAATTTTGACCAAAATAAGAAAGATGTAATCCAAAGAGAAGAGGAGAATCTAATTAAGTTTAGAAGATAAAAGCACTTAAAAATTAGGAGTAAAACCAAACCAACATGGTGGAGGCATTGTCTTATACAATAATACAAGTCAGGTGCAATGCCAGCCTGTTGCAGATGTCAAACATAATGTCATATGCATAAATACCAATTTCTATACTTTTGGGATTATTAGGGAAACCTGATAAAATAAGTGAAAGTATTAACTATAACATTTGGACTGTACAGGAAGCTGGTGTCACTAACATTGTATCTTCATTCCTCAGGTTCAGGCCCCACTTTGATCTCCAAAAGCCTCTCAACTGGTTGTCTGCAGATTGGACATCTATTTGTTTGGAACCTCAAAACCTTTGCACATCCGCTACACATACACTACAAGGAAACAAATCCAAAACCAATCAACACTTAAAATGGAGCAAAGATAATAATCAGTGTTAGCTAAGAATGATAACTTATTAGTGACAGAGTAACATGTTAATATAAATTATTTTGAGGAAATAATCATTTATGAGGGTGTGCCTTGGTGCAACTGTAAAGGTGCATGTTGGTGACCAATTGGGCATGGATAAGAATTTGGAAACAACCTCTTTGAATATGCAAGGATAAGACTGCATACAATACCCTTCTCCATACCTTTGCATAGCAAGAAGTCTTTGGACACCAAGGTACATAAGTTTTTAATAATTTATTTTATAGTAGTTGTTTCATGAAGCTGAAGAAACTAAGCGATTGTTGTTCAAAAATAAGTTGAACCAGAATACACAAGAAATGAAAAATAATGACAAAAGAATCTGCTCATCAATGAAAGCCAGCAGCATATATATTCTATCACTTTCTACTCACAGTGGCAATGGTTACCATCAGAGGATCATTCAGTCAACCAATTAAACATAAATTTTAAGAAAAAAGTAAAACGATAAATACCATGTGGCGACATGGAAGGACAGTTGTGTCACGAGGCTCTGACAAACATATAACACACTCTTTTCCTGGGTCATTCCCATCCAAGTCACTCTCCACTGAATTTCCAATACCATATATTTCCTGCAGTTCATACCTCACTTCATTTACCCATAAGATCTGCTTAACAACCTTCACCTGAAACTCTCCTTTCTCCTTCTCAAACACTGCTTGAGTTATCTGAGAGTTTGTGTTACCAGATGATGGAGTTTCATTTGATTTTGATTCATCAGGGTTGACAGAGGATGCATCTGCTTTAATTGCAACGGGATAGACATCATTGTCCCCCACATTCAATAACTCGGACTCCTCAAATATTGAAAAATCAATACCAGTTCCAGGTGGCTGTTTAAACTTCTGCCCAAGACCTTGCTGGAAATTTACAGTCAGGGATGGAAAAACGTCTTCCTTCATTGGGATTAGGATGCAACCTTCGCCTTCTTTTGCAAAGAAAAGTATTGTGATGCTGTTATGGAGGTAAAAGGAAACAAAACATTTAGTTCAAACAAATAAAAGAACTATCCCACAAATATTCATATTCATAGCTTTAACCGGCACACAAAATGACAATTTTAATCTTAAACAGCACTAACTATTGTATGCATAATTAAACTGGATGTGCATTAAGTCAACCCAAGGTAGTTGAAGGTGAGAGACATCTTAGGTTTTAATGCCTTAGAGGCAAGAAACACCAAAAAGCACACATCTTACTAAACAAAGACATGAATATCTGAAAAAGAAAATAGTAAAATATTTGACCATTTTGCATTGTTTATCCATATGAATAAGCTACTTAAGCCTAACATTTCAGTAAAAGTAAAAGATTACCTTGTCAGATATGCAAAACCTTAAGCTGTTTGCTGCTAAGGGTCCAAAAGTCTAACAACCAGTTATCCTTTTAACATTATGACTATATTGCCCTGCTTAGCATCATATAAGTATTTCAAAGACTATTTTAATGACATTTAAAACGGCACTCCTAAAGTGCAAAGGAAGCATTAACCCTTTCTAATGCCTTGCACCGCCTTAGGTCCACCTTGACGACACTGAGTCAATCGCATTTCATGTATTGGTATTGCTTACAAAATGATACATAAAATGGGGAAGCAACAAGTACTTACAATACTGAGTAATTTATTGCCTTCAAAAGTGCTAAAAATTTAATTTAGTTATGCAGCTTTGCCAAAATTGAAATTGCACAAGTAAAACAAGCATTGAAACCAACCATCTAGGTAATAAAAAAGTAGGCATTATATCCATGTATCTTGCCGTAGAAATATTTGTCCTTTTTTTAATTGCTACTAACATTGACCATGAAGGAAATAGCACCAGAGTCCAATTTCAAATATTCTATTTCCAAAAATATAAGGTTAGTTATCTAAATCCGAGTAGATAAAATAGATTAATTCTACTTAAAAAAGACCTTGACTTTCTCATATGAGGGGGCCATGCACTCAAGGAGAATAACTAGTGATGATACAGAAAATTACTTAACATTTAATTCTACAAAATTAAATGTCATTTCACTAGGAATGTAACCAATCCCCCACAAAACAAAATAAAAAAAATGAAAATGCACCATAACATCCAATAATTTAATTGAAATAGCAACCTCAGTTTGTCCTTTCACACCACATAAAACCAACAGAAAACCTCAAACAGTCAAACTATTAGAGTTACCACTTTCTTCTCTAATATGGTTTCCTTCCATTCTTAGCAATCAGTTATTGTAAATAAAACTACAGTTAAACTGACACAAGTAAAAGGCACTCCTGGAATGGTGATTTGAAAGTAATAAGAACCATTAGCACAAGCACATCAGGAAACTAAAAATGATCTACAAGCCGCTGTTCAGTAACAAATAACATCAGCTTTCAAACTGACTGATGTGCACTGAGCTAACTACCTCATTTACCATTAATATGTACAGAGAAACTTCACTGTCGATTGCTAAAACATAACAACACCCCACACAAAATAGAATAAGTCATTTACCCCTCTAAAAAAGGAATAGGATAAAAAAGGCACTCTTGAAAATCTCAATAGACATTCCCAAATAATGCAAACTTGGTGGCAAGTATCTAGTGTGTGACCAGATCAACAGCCAGAATATATCAAATGGGGGAAAAATCATGTTGATTATGAAATGATAAATGAAGACACTCTGACAAGCTGGAAATCTTTAGCAGCAATTGACTTTTCTTTCAATCAGGTTCCCCAGATTGTTAAAGAAATTTAACCATATAAACACACAGAGATGCTTGTCAGTGATTCACAAAATAGACACAGAACAATAAATATAGCTATTCTACCTACGGTAAAGCCAATGAGCCATATAAACTCCAAAATATCGACTTATATCGCATATACATCTGCTTGTACCTATACTTCTCATCTGCACAACATTACTTATCTGCAGCTTTGCACTCCCTATAGTCATGCACCCCTTTGTCACCCCCTAAAGTCATGCACCCCTTTGTCACCCCCTAAAATCATGCACCCCTTTGTCACCTTTCCAAGCTAGCTAGGGTAGCATGTTTTGCTCCTTTTACTTATCAGAATCCAAATAAGCAAATTGAGCAAAACAATTAAACCAAGCATACAGCAACAAGCTTATTAACACCCCATCAAGAAAAAAAAAACAAGCACAGAATCACAGCAACAACCTCAAAAACCTTGCATCTGACACATTATGACCATTCACACGACACCACACACCAATTAAATAACCACAGACACGATCACCTCATTACAGCACAAACATTAAATACAAGGAAAAGCGGTGTTACCTCCCAGAAACGGTGGCATCAAACGTAAACGTCACGAGGAAACGGCCAGGATTCTCTTCATCAGGCTCAATCCTTAGCGTCTCCTTCTTGATGTTGACATCGTTTTTTATAGTAACGGCCTTTTGGTGCTCCACATACGGCGCCGGCGCTGCCGGAGCCGCCGGGCACCTCCCCCACATCGGGTCCACCGACGGACGGTGGTGGTGGTCGTAAGGAGCCGGCAAAGGCGCCGGCATGGTAGTCGGCGGCGGGTAGTATCCGGGGTAGTTGTGATACGGCGTGGCGGCAGGAGGGTACACGAACCGGTTCGCCGTGACTTCCGGCGGAGGCATCACCGGCGGATGAGGAGGAGGCGGCGGGTGAATCCGCCTCCCGCTGCCGCTGCCGCCGTGTCTCCGACGGCTGTTGGAGCCGCTGCTTCCTATGTTGCCCATGAAAAAAAAAAGTTACGAAATTCACCCAGCAAAGATTTCTTGAAATTTTTGTATTATATCATCTGGGGTGCTGATATTTTTCTGAGAAGGCGAGAAAAATGAAAACTTGGAAGCTTTGGTGAGAAGAAAAGTGGGGTTGTTATTTTAGTTGCGGTGGTTCAAAGAGTAGTAGGAGACAGTGACAGAGAAAACCGGTGATGAATGGAAAGTGATTAGAGAATGCAATGAAAAAGAATAGGAAAGAAATGGAAAAAAAGAGAATAAAAGAAAATGAAAAGAAAGAGAGAGTAATGGGATTGCGTAAAGCTCCACCGAGCAAGAGGAACACCATTGATGAAGGGATGGGATGTGAAGGTTTTGTTGCTAAAGTGACCCACTTTTTTTTTTCTGCTTTTGTTTGCTTTCTCATTTTTCTAATATAATAATATAATGGAAGGCTATGGTGTGAGAGTTTTCTGATTCTTTTTATAGATTTACGAATTCATTATTTTGGCTTTAATAGAAATCATACTTAGAACAAAAAATATATATGGACAACCTTGTTCTAATATTTAATTTTTTTCTTTATCTAAAATTATATTTTTTTATGAAATAAGAAAAATATAATTTTTTATATAATAACAAAAATATTCTTTTTTATATCAGATTATCAATATATTATTATCCTTCTATTCATAATTTCAGAATCTCATTGCAATTTTATACACGCCATTAATCTATCAGTACTTCTATGGCCTAAAATAATGGATTATATTATTAAATAACCAATTATAATTCTATAATATAATAATAATAACAATAAAAATAATAATATTTATATGATAATAATAATAAAAATTATAAAATTATAATAATATTTATAAGTATAGGATGAAAAATATTTTAATCACGTACAAATAATTAATCATATTTTATTTTAAATTAATTTTAATAAAAAATAAAATTATAATCTTACAAAATTAATAAAAAATAGTCAATTACTTTCATAAACATTTTATTCATTCTCTTTCTCTTAATACAATCTCAAATCTATTATTTTTCATCTCTGAAACTACTCATTTTCTCATTTCAAAACAAAGCCTTGGTGAGTAATGGTTTAATAAGTTTTGAAATGGGTTCACGAGAAAGTGGAAATAAGTAAAGGGAAGTTTGAATGGTGTAGAACCATTTGATATCCCACTGGATCCAATCAACAAACCTAACAGAAACATTACATTAAGTTACGTAAGAAAGAAGAGAATACATGTGTTTGTATTATTAGGTGATTGTTTCACTTGCTTTATGTTTTTTTTAATGTTAAATTGCCTATTTTTGTTATCACAGAAGAGACAAAGTGCCTAAAGAGAATAACTGTGTCTTTATTTCAGAGTTTAGTCTTTCAAAAACTCTTCTTTCAACTCAGAGATAGCATCAAGATTTGGTGCTTGTAAAAAGTGTAGTGTGAATGTGTGTTATTTATATTTGTTCTAACACTCTTTTTAACAATAAAAAGGTATGTATGGGCCTTTGTTAATCTCTTGGTTTAACTTAGTTTTCAATTGATTAACAATAAAAATACTTAAACTAATAATATAGCAGATAAAAAAATATTAATGTTTAATTCTAAAACTTGCACAAAAATATAAACGGGTCGGTGCAAGTTGAACTTGTTTTTATTTAAAATGTTATAAGTATACTGATGATAATTTGGAATATAGTACCAAACTCCTTTATTTGATTCACTTGATGTAGATAGCTCAAAAACTCATACATCCTGCACACACGTCTTACCATGAAAAAAAATTATTATAATTAAGATCGTAGCATGAGAATCAAATTTTGATAGAATGTTTTCATAAATTATTAGATGTTTTTTACATACATGATTTATATTTGTAATTCTATAGGAAAAGTGACTTTAAATTATATATGAGATTACGTAAATAATTATTATTGGTTTCAATTCTTTTTTTATATTTTAATATTCACTCTACTTTTTTTAGTTTAATCGAGAATAAATTTATAAAAGGTTTTTCGACGATTAAGTAAGTACTATGGATAAAAAAAGTGTATTATAAAATTGATAAAAGCGTACATTACTCCATTGTAGATGGTTTATTTATAGCATTTAATAATGAGTCAACTAATTGATGGACTATATCTGATATATATGTATAAAATCAGTGTTAGTTGATTTCTTGGAGTGTGGCCCTGATTTATAGGGAGTTAAGTTTGGAGGATATCTTCAATGAATCAACATTTCTCAGAGTGTTACCCAGATTTGATGGGGTGTGATCCTTATTTATAGGATGTTTACTTACTTGTCATTTAGTATAGTTGTGCTCTTAATGTAGGTAACAGATCAGTACAATAGTTATATAGGTACCTATAAATTTGAGATCCATAAATTTTTTTAGTTATTTTAATTTTACCAACACACACAAAACAACACTACATTGCTTTATCATTTCAATTATATTTGTACCTACATTACCCCTTGGTCAAGATAATTGACTGGATATTTCTCAAGTCATGTGATCAACATGACTCTCAAAGACTCAATGAATGTCCCTTTACATAGTATGATTAATATGATTATAATATGAAATGTTATCCTAATTCCGAGACTAATCCAATAATTTACCCTAATCTAAATTCAATATTGGAGGTTCACTATTGTACTGGTCAGTGTCGAATGAGCCACGTCACTCGACTTTGGTGTCAAACGAGCCACATCACTCGGTTTTGGTGTCGAACGAGCCACGTAATTCGGTTTCAATGACCGACCGATTGAAAGTATATTTAAAGTGCAGTTGTAATAAATAACAATTAAGGCAGTTGTAGAAACTCCTTACGAATCAAGGTCACATCCCATCAAATCTAGGTAATGTCCCGAGAAATCGGGGTAACTTCCTAAAAATCAGCTAACACTGATACATGTTAGATTTCGACCCATCAGACATATGACCCATAACTGAATGTTATAAATACGCTATTTACAGTGGAGTAAGGTACTTTTTTTTATCAGTTTCACTATATACTCTTAACACAAAGTACTTATTTGATTGTCAGAGTACCTTTTGCAAACTAACTCCCAACCAAATACTGAAGAATTAAAAAAAATGAGTCTTGAAGACTTAAGGAATAGAAGAACAAGAATGCGACCTAGCGACAGACAACACAATAATTATTACAACTAATCTCATATACTACCTACACACATTTTATCTATACAAATACAACTATAATGTACACCAACCAAAACAAAACAAAAATGAAATCTCAAACAACATCATTAGTTACTTATAAGGACGAGAAGAACACTTTCTACACACAAGAACAATATATTTTAAAGTGGTTTAAGTTAATGGTAAAAGATTGTGTAAATCAGAATGTAATGTCCTTCATTGTTGAATTTTGCATTACTTTTTGTTTGTTTATTGTGAAAATGTGGGGAGGAGAAGATTGGAGGGAGTGGGCTACACGTGTCTTCCAGTAGAAAGAAGAAGATGCATAAGTTAAATAATATAAGAGACAAGTAGTTGTGCTCCATACACATAACCACCAAATCATTTCTTCATGTAATCTCTTTTTTTCTCCTGATTAATATTTTTCTTTTTAAATCCAAAATGAACTCATCGCAATGTTATTGTTTTAAATGAACTCATTTATTATAGCAGTTGGGAATTCGATTTTCTGAAAAGCAGAATTTTTAACTGGTTTTTTCATCCCAAAGTAGAAAATTCATTAGAATTCAAACGACAATGATTTTCTATTCTTTAACTGATTTTCAATATTAACTATTTGGAATATTAAAAATGTTAAGATTAATTTTTTTCAATATTAACTGATTTTTTTATCCTAATTTCGTAATATCGGAAATTTATTGGAATTCGATCGGTGGTGATTTTCTATTTTCATTCAGAAAAAGGAAAAGAATAAAAAATAAAAATACAAGAAAATAAAATTTATATCTGAGAATAAAAATTTAAAATATTAATATTAGTTTTTTATTGATTTAAGAGAAAGAATAAAAAAAAATTGAAGAGTGAATAAATTTTAATTTTATAATCCACTACAAGAAAGTTATTAAACAACAAATAATTTAAAAATAAAAAATAATTAATTATTATATTAACTAAGTTAAATATTATCTTATAAACTAAAAAATTATTAATATTTAACTTAATTAATATAATAATTATTTATTTATTGTTTTTAAAATTAATTGTTATTTAATAATAATTTTAGTGTATAATTTGGAATTAATTTTTTTATTTTAGTTTTTTGAAAATAAAATATATAATTTTAATTTTTGACTTTTGCATTAAAAAATAATATAATGGTTTAAATTAAGTAAATGTTATTTTGGGTGGTGTAAAATAAGTTAAATAAATTTTTATGAAATATGTTAAATATTTATAGAGAAGAAGCACAACATGTTTAATTTGTTCTCAAAACTAAATATGTTAAGTGATAATATTATTGGAAATAGCATATAAATTTGATATAAACGAAAAATATGTGGAAAGACACACATTACAATTTAATTAAGTGGAATTTGAAAGATATTAATATTTTCGCACATTAATTATAGATGTTAGAATCTTAATTAGAATGTGTCAAGTTCTTTTCCTCGTACACACTTTGAACAAGGAGTTCAACGTACATATTTTAATATCACATGTCTAAACGACCGTGTTCTAATTTTGACCATCTTCTAACCTTCTTTTTATGTTATTTTTCCCATCATGTCCACAAAGGATGGCTTAAACTCAACCCAACTTTCATTCTCAGTTCTAACTACAACACATTAAAAAAAGTTACCTGATTTTAATGTAAGAATAAATTATTATTTTTAATTTAAAGACAGTTTGATCCAATTTGTTTTAATTAAATTAAATGAATTAATTTTTAGTTTATTACTTATTGTGCTAGTACTGTTTAAAATGTTTTTAACATATGGACTTATTTTTATTTTATTTATTTATGTATATATTATTATATCTATCGACTATAGTTTGTTGTATTAAATGGGTTATGTTACAATGTCGAAAGAAAAGAAAATCATTACAAATTTTAAAAAAATAAATCTTGCAAACATTCACAAAATATAATTTCACTCATCTCGGCTGAACTGAAATAACCTTTAAAAACATTAAGACTCTGTTTGGATCGAGGAAGAGATTTGTGAGGAGGGAAGAGAGTGAATTTGTGAGGATTAGAGAGGATGTGTGAGGATATGTGAGGTTGTTTGGATTGATGCATGATAAAGTGGATTTGTGAGAATGATTTATTGTAAGTTTACAAATTTATCCTTGTTATTAAATTTTTTTGAATAATGAATTATGATTTTTTTTAGGTTTGAATTAATTAAATGTTTTTAATATGTAATATCCATAATTATTTATATTTTTTAATAAAAAAATAAAAAATATAATAGAAAATATTTTTGTGTTAAATTGAAATAAATTTATTAAATACATTAAAATAAATTTATTAAATACATTAAAATTTATGAAAATAATATTAATTATTATATTCATTTGTTACTATATATATTGTTGATATTATAATTTTATTTTTTTATTTTCATTATTTATAATTATATATTGTTATTAATGGTATAATTAAATATTTTTGAAATTATAAATAATAAATAAATTTATATAATATTTAATTTTGTATATTGTAATAAAATACATGCACAAAGTTATTTTGGTAAAATACAATAATTCTACATAATCCTCACAAATCTCTTCATTTTGTGAAGAATAAAAAAATACATCCACACTCTCCGTCATCCACTCTCCCACCCTCAAAACCCTTAAAACAAACACACAAAAATATCCTCTCCCTAAAAAATAGTTTAAACCTACATTGTAGGATAAGTCATTTCAATAATATCAATAATAAGAAAATAATTCCTAACAGAGACAAAATAATCCCAACTTACATTGATAAAAAATAATCTAATGTTGATAAAAAATCTTGACTAATATTAGAAAATAATTTTATCAATTTTAAAAATATTAATTAATATTGGTTAAAAAAACTGATCCCACCTACATTTTAATTAACATTAGGTGAAAACAATTTCAACTAATAACAATTAAGAATAATACTTTATGTAAAAAAATATATGTTACGAAACTATTATCACATCCTACTAATATAATGTGTTTGTTTTTATGTATGTGGTGAAATTGATGTGAAATTATGAATAATCTTCTTATATTTTTTTTCAATATTAGAGAAGTGTAATGAAGTTAACAACCACACGTATCATCATCAATTCACAATCCACTTTCATAGAGAATTTTTACTTTTCTTCAATCAATCCACACCACGCCATCATCAACATTGTCTTCTTTGGATTCGTTAGTAAAATTATCAAATTGTTTCTGAATTTGAAAATCACAACAATATTTACTCTCTTCATATAGGAGTACAAATATTTTAGTGAGGGATTGTGACTTTACTTGCTTTAAAATAAAAAATTATACTCAAAATTTTAAAAAAATTAAAGTGGATGACTCGTTGCAATAGACATTTCTTTCGGACATTCTATCAAATGCTTATATCAAACTGTCAAGTCTAAGATATTCGCACCAGACTCTTTGTATACATTCTTCTTCATTACACTTGATATTATTGAGGGGATTTCTTTAGTTGAGTTTTGACAAACGAGTCATGTCTACTTCATGTAATCACTAGGTCGTTTAGTCAGACCGTCTACTATGACTAAAAATACAAGATCATGAGTAAAAATAGTTAAGGTACAAATAAATCAAATTAGTTGAATTTTATTTAAAACATCAAATTTATTCATAATTTTAGTCTATGCCTAAAGCTTTTAAGTGAGTAAAATTATGATCATCACATCTCAACTATGTTAGCACTTCATACATTAACAATCATATATTCCCTGATGATGATTTTATTAAGGAATAAAAAATTTAAAATAAGCAAGGATATAAAGAAGGATGAAGGACCAAACCAAAACTTAAGTAATCATAATACCATTTTTCTAAAACATCACCTTATAACTTGAACAAATCACAAATACTTTTTAGGGAGATTTAATTCTCTTCGAAAAAAATATCACATCTACGTAAAGTATATGAGTATGCATAATTTACCTTTGATCGTCATAGGAGTAATTTTACCATTGTGAACCATTTTTAAAATACCTCTTCTCAATCTTTCTTTTGCAAAACAAAAAAGAAAAGAAAAAAGATGATCACCTTGTTTAAGTCCTTTTGCAAGGAAAAGAAATCCAAATATGCTATCATTCACACTAGTAGAGAAGTATGAATCCAACAAAAAAAAAAATATTATTGAACCCTAACCCTACAAAACTTTAAATAAGATATTCTCAGTGAAGAGTTTCAAAAGCTTTTCTTGTATCACTTTGAAAACCACATTAAAAATTGTGTCATGCATATTAATCAAATTAAGAACGCGGACGGAGATAACGATGACAGAAACGATAAAACCATAACCAGTTTAAGAAATTTTATAGTAGTAGGAACCAAATGAAAAAATGCATATCCAAAACTTAAATTATAGGTTTAATCTACAAATTAATATTACAAATTGTGATAAATTAAGAAAACCTAAAACCTCAATTCAAATTAGAATAACGAAAGAGTCTTTATTTTGAAGAGTGTGATACTTTTTTATTATATTAGTTATCGCACGTTTGAAAGATACTAGTTCTCTTTTTTAGACTTGTGACTTAGTAGTTTAGTACCTTTTAATCAAATTTCTGAAACTAAGGACAATTAAAAAAAAAAAAGCACGTTAACTTTTTTACACTCCCAATTTATTTTAATGTATTTCTTTCACGTCAAAAATTCTCTTTTTTTCCTGAATATAAACTGCTCTATACCTACCCACTAAATTGGAGTTATTACGTTGAAAATGACTTAATCTCTATTTTATTCTCATTTGAAAAATGATACTTATCTTTCTTAATATCTCTGCTATCAAACGTTTAAGTTGAATTACTTACCTATCTATAATTTTAAATTTGTGAGTTGATATATTTATAAACCATCTAAATTTAACCACGTTTAAAACACAATATATTTACCATGTTTTTGGGTTGTTTTTACATGGAAATGGATTGAAAAGCTAAGTGAGTTGATAATAGAGATAAGAAAAACACATTTCCCTAATTCCATTGTTCATATTATAATCAATGATTTGTTGTGTAACTCATTAATCTCAGAAAGATCCAAGTTGCAAGAGGAATGGGTCGTCGTCACTCGAGACCTTTGAGAAAAAAAAAAAAAGGAAAATGTAGAAACAAAGAAAAGAAGAAAGTGTCAAATGCCGTGAGAGAATGCATTCCTAGTTTAACCGAGTATTATCTATTTTCCCAAACATGGTCTTTCTCATTTTCTCCACACGCTCTTCTTCTCCAAAACCTTCATATATAGCCCCAAACCCCGATATCCAAGGCAGTGTTACACTTATCCCAGGACAAGCATGAAAATTCCTTTTTTTACTTGTTTTTCTTCAGCCACCAAAGAACACAAGAATAACGGTACACACCACAACTAACACACCACTTAATTTGAACACTTTGGTTTTTGTTTATTATCTCTGATATCTTTTCTTCCACTGCAGACAACCCAGAGGGAGAGATCAACGATGGGAGCTTCCGTTTGTTCACTTACAACCAATTGAAATTGGCCACGCGTAATTTCCATTCCTCGGAGAAGGTTGGAGAAGGTGGCTTTGGCTCCGTCTATAAGGTTAATTATACATTCTCTGTTCTCATTCTTTTAATGACTTTGTTTTTAACTTAATTGGGGCATTGAGATGCAATGCGATTTCATGCTGTAACGAGAATTAACCAAGGGGTTATGTTCTGAGGGACTGATTTGGGTGTTGACTTGTAAAGGGGAGGCTTCTGGATGGTTCTTTTGTGGCGGTGAAGGTGCTTTCGGTTGAGGTGGAATCCATGCGAGGAGAGAGGGAATTTGTGGCGGAATTGGCTACACTTGCAAACATCAAGCACCAAAATCTTGTAAGCTTGAAAGGGTGTTGTGTGGAAGGTTTCCATAGATATTTGGTCTATGATTATATGGAGAACAATAGCCTTTACAAAGCTTTTTTAGGTAATTAGTTTTTGGATGATTAATTTCTGTTATGTGTTTCTTTTTGAATTTCCTATTTAGTGGTTGCAATTGGAGGCAGAAGTTAATGATTCTGATTTTTGTGGCTTTTGATTGAAAGGTTCGGAGGAGAGAAGAATGAGATTCAGTTGGCAAACAAGGAAGGAAGTATCCATAGGGGTTGCTCGGGGACTTGACTTTCTCCACGAAGATCTTAAGCCTCATATCGTACACAGAGACATCAAAGCCAAAAATATTCTTCTTGATCGGAATTTCACTCCAAAGGTTTCAGATTTCGGTTTGGCAAAATTGCTAAGAGACGAAGCTTCTTACATCAGCACTCGGGTTGCAGGGACACTGTAAGTTGGACATTAAGAAGAAAAAGGAACTACCTTGTTTCATTAATTTGAATCCTTTTTATTCCATGACTAAAGGGGTTTTTGTTTTAATAAATCAACAGGGGTTATCTAGCTCCAGAATATGCCAATTCTGGACAGGTTTCACGAAAATCAGATGTTTACAGCTTTGGAGTGCTGCTTCTGCAAATTGTGAGTGGCCTAGCAGTGGTGGATGCCTATCAAGACTTTGAACGTTTCATAGTGGAGAAGGTATGAAATGAAACTGAAGTCAAACTCATAATTGCTTGCAGCTTTCAAGCTTAGTAGATTCAGCCACACTTGGTGGAATAGAATTAAAGTAGCTTTTTTGTTTGTTATGATTAGTCAAATGGAAGAAGTGTATGTATGTGTGTTTGAACTTTGAAGTTGAACATGTTTGCAATTGCAGGTGTGGATAGCATATCAATCTAACGATTTATTAAAACTGGTGGATCCCATGTTGAACAAAAATTTTCCGGATGAAGAAGCCATAAAGTTCCTCAAGGTGGGGCTACTATGTGTGCAAGAAACCGTGAAACTTCGGCCACGAATGTCAGAGGTTGTGGAGAAATTAACCAACAACGTTGATATGAAAGATGTTCACATTTCGAAACCAGGGTTCGTTGCTGATCTCGGGAAGATCAGAATCAAAAAACAAAACTCTTCCCACGAAAGAAGTTCAGCTGGAGCAACCTTCACAAGCTCCATTTGGAGTTCATTCAATCTTGCTCGTTAGTTAGATTATTGAGCATGCGTAAGGGTAGGATCAGAACTAATTGGTCACTCTGAAGAGCATCACAAGGATTGATCCAGTGTTCATAGTTTTTCTTTCTTCTTTGGATGCATTTGCATAGCTTGATTTGTTTTATCTTTTAGTTTTTATTTTGTTGAATGCTTCCCCACAGAATTCTTTTCTGACTAAGCTGGTCTCATCGGGCGTGCTCACTGCCTTGGGCTAGTACGAGTGTAGATCCTCAACAATTTTTTCATCAACTTTTGGCTGATGTTAATTAATTTATTATGTAACGATGAAAAAGAGTTATAAGAGAAAATCAGAGTCAAATCTTCTTATCATTCAAATTCAACTTCTCAATAATAGATTATTTATCAAGCAAAGGTTGTATTTATTTGTATTATTTTATTTTATTTCCAATTAACACAGAATTTTCAACAAGAAATAAAATTGTAAAAAAAACTATTAAAAAATAAAATTGTCAAATTGATTAATAATTTTTTATTAATTATTGAAAAATGAAAATCAATAGGAAATGTGATTACATCATAAGGTAACAAGAAGAAAAATTGTTGAGCAGTCATTAAGATAACTATAATTATGGAAGTTGACTTTATAATAGTCTAACAATAAAATTATCCGTTCCGTAAGGCAATCAATTACATGCATAAGAGACAAATCACTGTTGACAACATAACAAATAGATTCCACGTCAATCATACTGAGAGGAACGCAAAATAGTTTTATATTATTATTTGATAATTGTCGATCGAATGATAATGTAAAAAAATTACGTTAATAATACATGCATGGTCATTGAATTAAAAAAATTATAATGCAAATTAAATGTATATTTTAAGTTTACGTAGTTTTACTTCCTTTGAAGTACTTTACTTATTTGTAAATATAATTATTGATCTAAAACATCAATTCTACACTTAAAATTTTGTAGGAATCAAAATTCTGCATTCAAAAAATTATAAGAAACAAAAGTGAGTTTAGCCTAAATAATATCTAATAGTGAAACAAATAAGTTTAGTACAAAAAAAATATATTAATGAAATAATTATAATAAAAATATTTCCCCCAACTTTTTGTCTATGCCGTGCTTTATTAAGCATTTTTTCAAAAAGGAGCCGCCAATGTTTTTACGATCACAATGTTTTTGCAGTCATTTTCATCTTCTTTATTGATTTTTCTAGTTTAGTATATCATATATTCTCTTTGTTTTTTACAATAATAGTTTAAGATCTTTTATTGAATACAAAATTTATTGATTTTTTATTTATAATATAATTTTAAACAAGTTATCTATTATACTTTTTTAATTTTAATTTTAATGTATATTTATTTATCACTGTATTTCTTTTTATTAAAATTAATTTTCCTATCTTCATATTAACTAAATTAAGGATATAATTGAAAAAATTCTACTATTTAAAAAAAATTAAAAATTAAAAATATTAAAAATTGAGAATTTAAAAAGAACGAATAGATAATTAACTTTTAAATTCATTTTAAAGTTCAACTTCTGGTTTTGTCGTATTGGTGACATCTTTTGACTCGGAAATAGCATGATTTTCAAAATATATCGTTAATTAGAATAATTCAACTATAATTTTATTATAAGTTAATAGTCCCATCGCATGTAATAATACATAATTCAAATGAAAATTTTATTTAAATTTTGTTATTTATTAGAGAGAAAATATTTTATTCTTTTAGAAGGTGTTTTTGAGTATGTAGCCCCAATTTTGTATTATTTGTCCATTCTTAATTATTGAGTAAATTAATTCTAAATTTGGTTTATTCTGATTTTTACTTTCATTTACTTTTTGTTCGTATGAGATTCTTTTTATCATATTTGTTATTACAAGACTAATTTTGGTGAGATGCAATATCTGCTTTTATAATCTCTTTTCTCTTTGATTAATTTTATTTCAAGAGTTAAGTTCATATACTATTACATATACAAAGAATTAATTATTGTTTTTAATACTTTCTGAACAATTTATTTCATTACTTTTAACAATTAGTTTGAAAGGCCTCGTTCAGTAGATTAAGTATACAATTTTTTTTATATAATTTAAAAATAATTTAATATTTCATTAATTAATTTTATTTTGACTTCAAAATAAAATAAAACAAATAATTGATTATAAAATTACATATATGTAAAGGTTCAATTTATATTTTTTTTACCAACATGTTAAATGGGTTAGACTAACATAATTTTATATTAAAAAAAATATTAACAGAATAATTTCATAAAAAACTATTCTTAGAATAACTTTATTTAACTGTATATATACTTTTAGATCAAAATATATGTTATTAAAATCTTAGTAAAAGTCAACAATGTCATTAGTTTGAACCATTTTAGCTTGCTAACAACCTAATGATTATTGCAAGAATGATGGATGGCGTGACAATTACATTTATATAATCCTTTTTGACAAATATATTATTTGAATTACCCAAACCTCAAATTCAACTTTGTAAAGTATGTATTGACTTTAAGATTGTTTTTTTTTTTATGAAATATAAATTGATTTAGGATTCCAAGTGCATTGAATGCCCATTGAAATTAATAGTAAACAATTGTCAACTATTGCAACTTATTGAAAATATTACTATGCATCCCTTCTAACTGTGATTAAAAGTTAGAAGAGAATATTTTTTTTTTCTTTAGTGGATATTTGATGGGGGATACCTGACATTGAAAAGAATAGTGATAAATTTGTAGTTGTCAAAAATTAGCATGAAAAAATTTCAAACGATATGATAGAGAAGTCGGATAAAGACGCGTAAAAGATGAAAGTTGTCGAAACGAGACAACGAAGGCCGTTGCCATTTTTGGAGGGAGTTGAGGTCAATCAAAATTCAAAAAATTCATCATTTACTATTATTTTTTATTTTTAAGTATTATTTAGGTATTTTTCATATATTTTAAGCTTTTAGTTCCCATACTTTCACTTGTTATAAATTTCTGAATTTTTGCATGATGGTTCCTAGTATAAATTAGATGTTTATCAAACCATTATGATTATATTACATTCACAAATTTATTACTCATACATTACATAATGCTATGTGTTCTAACATGAAATTTTATTATTTCAGTGCTTATTCTGGATATAACATGTTGAGTGGGAGGGAAAGTGAAAATTCAAATAAACTTACTTTGATGCACCTTAAGGTAGCCATGTATGAATTATTAGAATGACATAAAAAAATTTCATATATTTATAATTTTTTTTGTAGAATGCTATATGTACTAATTTATTGTATGTATACTTTCATATTTAGATTATGATATTGCATGTATTATTGTTCTGAAAATTTGATATTTTATACAGTATATATATATATATATATAGTAATAATAATAATAAAACATTTAAAAAAACATTTATAACGAAGTTTTCATTGGGGAACCGTATTTAAAAATACATTTTTTAAAACAATTCATTGTTTATTTGACAGAATAACGATAGTTTTTTACACGTGTCATTAATGTGGTTTTATAACGACAACTCTAGAACCATTGTTATAAACACAACTCTAGAACCATTGTTATAAACAACTGATTTACAACGACACCCAAAATAACGACGGTTCCGAACCGTCTTTATATAGTATTTTTAACCACCATTAAAACACTGTTTTGCACTAGTGCATGAAATAATGAACCTATGTGTTTTTGTTTGGGTTGGAAAAGTATCCTTCTTCTATTGGGTGTGATTGTCATCTATTATGAGGTCTTAGTCTTTAGTTAGGAGTGTCGGACGAGTATCTCTAAAAGAACCTCCAACGTTCAATTTAGTTTTTGGTCTTAGATAGTTCAATGTAATTAATGTTTAATAAATGTGTACTTTGAGATGGTGTGGGGTCAACCTATTTATAGGGATGAGTTGGGTCTTCACACTCATGAACCTCTTTTAATAGGATTTTATCGGTTAATCTTTTGACACCATGTATTAGCACAATTTTTCCTATAATTTATTTTAATATTGTGTTAATGAGGTTTATCCGTGTATAAGGAAATTTCAACCCCAAATAGTACACTTTATAAATTATAATTTTAAATTATGGAAAAACTAAAATACATATAAAAACATAGAAAACAATCAAAATTAACAATTATCAAATGATCTCCACCATACGACTTTTGCAAGTCAAAATGTTGAACTATTCTCAATTGAAATTTCATAAATATTTAGTAATTTTATAGAGGTTAAATAATTTAATTCGAAAACTATATAAATTAGATTAATTTATATTGTATATATTATATAAACTCATTTTAATACTGTCAGAGAATATTGTATTCATTGAATAGAAATATAAGTAATACTTTTGACATTTTAAATTTTAAATTGAATACAAAAGTGAATATGTCATATTCATCCATCTCTTTTTATATTATTAAAATATTTTTATTTTATTTATAAATTTATTTTAAAATTTAATACTCATTAAAGGACAATGATAATATTTAAATTTCGAGTTTAAAAACTAGTATAATAAAATCAATACTCACCCAATGATTTGTAACTTTTATTAAATTCAGGTCTAGAAATACAACATAATAAACAGATTAACTCATAAATAATAATTTATATATCCAACAATATCCAAATAAATATTATTTATATCAATAAACTATTCCTCCAATTTTTATTTTTTTTAATATATATATATAATTATTTTTTCTTAATATATACAGGTAATTTCACTTCATAATTTAAAATAAAAAAGAATCTAAATAAATATTGTAATCTACAAATTTATTTGTACATTATTTTCCTAAATAGACATTTTGAATATTTTATTCTTTCAATTGAATGCATATCAGAAAAAAAAGAATGTCCCTCAACCATTTAAAACCTAAAATTCATTTATTTATTTTATATTCAAACACCCAAACTTCTTCAAATTTCTATATTTTTGAATCTACTACCTTTTTATTTCTACACTATATTCCATATATATATATATATTTAAAATTACAATTAATTAAAATATTAGATCTTTTAATTATTTATTAAAATTTAAAATCTAATTTATATTATATATATTCAATTCCTATTTATAAAAAAATAAATAACATTGGAAAATAGATATAAAATAAACAACAACTATAACATACATATTTTTGCACAACCCAACATACTAGTTCTAACTCATAACATTTTCACTTTCTCTCGATTTTAAATGAATTATTTCTTAGATCGTCGTTGTACACAAATATAAGGTCAAACTTGTAACATTTAATGAAAAGAAAAATTCACAACATTTTGAAAGTTATATTCAACTACCCAACTTTACATTACATGTTAAATATGGAGTTTTTTAAACGACCAGTTAACTCATTTTTTTAATTATACCTCTAATTACATTATAACTATATAATTATATATATAAATTAAACTTTCATCATTATTGTAATTTTATTTTTAGTCTAAAAATGACAAGAGTAAGTGAGTCGTCGGATATATGCGAGAAGACACTATAGAATACTTTATTTAATTTATTATTTTAAATTAAAATATTTACAAAATAAATAAATTTTAAAACAAAAAGATATTATATATTTATATAGAGAGAGGACACTATAGAATAAGTTTTGATGAGATGGAGATGAATTTGTTCTTGGTTTTATTTAATCTGAAATTTTAATTTAGTCAAGTTTGTTATTTTAATCCTTATATAATTAAGACTTGGTAAATCCAGCCAAAATTGGATTAACTTGATTTGTTAATATATTTTAACATTATAAGTGGAGAATTAGAGATATATACAGCTACAATTAAAATATTTTATAATATTTTTTTTAAAGATAAATAATAATATAAATATAATATCATGTTTGATAAAGTGTTATTTATTAAATAAATAAGTTCTATTATTAATATATATTTATTTAAAAATTATAATTTAAAAAAATTATCGTAGACCAAGTTAGCACTATTCAAAATATAATTTAAATCTGCGGATCTAATTTCTTTTGAGTTTAATGAACATTTTGCTATTTTATAAGAATAATTTTGGAAGTCTTAATAAGTTTTAGATATTGAACTTTATAAAAACATTTGTATTTAAATCAAGCTTTGTGAATCCACAGCGATTTTTGACAAAATATAGGGTTCACTGCTTGCTTCAGTCCAAATTCAACACTGCCAAATTTGACCAACGTGTTTTTCTCTTTCATTTTTTTTTTATAAATGAAGAATTTCTTTATTAATATATAAATAAATAAAAATACATCATAGAATATGAAATAAAGTATATTTATATCAGAGTTTAATTTAAACATGGATTTTATGCAAGTTGCTCAACCTTTTATTCAATCATTGAAACAATAAATATAAACCATACTATTCTCTCATTCTAAAGCTGAAAGTTTGAATAATTTTCTTATTAAAAATATTTTTGTCATAAACATATTTTTAATGAAAATTTACAGAAAAAATAAAAAACATTATAAACTACTTTTTTTGGGTTTTTTTTTTCAAACCATAGTTAAAACTAATTTTCTTTAAGGCCTAAATACTATTAAAATAGATTTTGAAATCAACTCCTAACAATAAATTTAAACAAGTCAATGGTTTATCAAGTGTATTATAGCTAGTGTATACTTTATTCCTCTCAAATGTTCTTTCTCCAATTGTACTTTGTATTTTTTTGTAATTATTTATACTAACTTTTGTTTGTCTTTTCTATCTTTTCCCTCTCAATCAGTTTTTCTATGAGTAAGTTATTAATCATACACCACCCTTCACGGCTTTTGCTTTTAATAATACGAATTTTAAATCGTACCCAAATAAGAAACACGTGGCGGAAAAAAAGTAAGGATTATAAATATTATTATAAAAAATATAATCAGTTAATCATATATATAATATTAATTTAAAAAATAATATAATTTTCATGTAATATTTCAATTGACATATGTTTCTAATTTAGAAAAATTAATAGACGAAGAAAAATTTACTTGAAGCTATATTAATTTTCTAATATAGAAATAAAAAATTACATGAGATGTGTTAATATAAAATTATATAAATAAAATGTATATGGTCTAAGAATAGATTATTTTGCCTTTTTAGTGTGATAATCTAGTATATTTTTCATTGTAGTACTCATAAGAAGTTCAAATGAGGTTTTTTTTTACAAGGATAGTTAACCTCAATGACAATCATTTTATTTATGGAGATAATAAATTAAATTCTCATACTTTTAATTAACAAAGAATAATAAATAAAAAAAGTATTTAAGAAGTATTTTAATCTAAATATAAAAAAGATAGATTAAAAACTCTCAAAACTTATCTAAAACCACCAACCAAGACAACTACAAAAAGAAGTTTGTAAACTTACAATTCATCATAAATTTAAGAAAACAAAACCTTAAATATTCATCAATTCTCTAAGACAAAGTGTATCATCTAATAGCTGCTCCCTGCTGCCTTGTAACACAACAACTAAAATACAAGACCCTCTCGCAACACTATAATTTGCACCAAACAAACCTCTCATCCATTAATGTGGTAACTGGTAACTAATCTTTATAGAACTCGTGTATGCTTCCATCCTTTCCACAACTTCACTGCACACACATATCACACATATCAGATACCATGCTCACCCTGACTTGTTCCAACCAATTAAGTTCTCCTATTATTTGACTCATAACCTTATGAGGTACACTACAATAATACATTATATTAGAGTCCAAAAAATAGCGTTGGCTAGAAAACAGATATTGATAGAGTTAGTTATAACCACTCTAACTAGACACTAAATACTAATATCACGTAGAGTTGGTTAAGCACACTATACAAGGACGCAAATTGCTAAGTGTTGAATAGAGAAGCTAGGGCCAAGAGGATGCTAGCTTAAACAGAGGAAAAGTTGGGGCATGACCCTCACAACATTCAAGACGTGGAAGCCATAAACTAGGGCCAGGTCGTTGCTATCTCGAAGGAGGGAAAGTTAGGGTTTGATTTGTGTGTAAGACTTTGCTAGGGTACATCGTGGGCTTGGTTGTCTCAAAGGTAGGTGTGAGCGAGGGTTTGGTCCTTGCTTGGTGACTTAAGTAGTGTCACCTAAACATTATGTGATCTTTACTTTTTTCCCTAAACACGCTAGCTTTACCTTTCCTCACTAATCAGTTTGCATTTTCACTAAATTTCATTTTCTCACTCTCTCTCATTTCAATAAGCGCTTTTCATTTTCATTTTCCCTCTTCAATGTGCGTCTATGTTCTTTGGAAGTCCTTTAGTGTTTTTCACTATGCGTAGCTTCCAACTAGTAGGGAGGAGATCTTCAAACTGGTAGAGAGCAGAGCTTCCAACTCGCGGTAGTATCTTTCTAATCTGATAGAGGTGGAAAGGAGAGCTTGGAAGGTTTGATGCCTAATCAAGGTGCAAGATTTTTTTTTTCCGTTTTGTTTGTTTTTATTAATCGTTTTGGTTCACCATGGGTGAAGTTAATTTTGTAGATCTGAGTTGACGCTAAGGAGAATAAGGTTTGTAACTTGACTTTCGTTTTGAAAATGCCAAATCCTTATGTTGTCTTCATTTTCATTTCGATCTCATTCTTGGATTGTTGTATCTTTCTTGAAGGTTTTCATTAGCGTTGGTGAAGGTTCCCCGTTGCATTGTGACTAGAAATGAATGTTATAATAGGATTAGGAAGGTTATCCTAAATGTGGTAATGAGATTCTAAGTACGACCTACAACTTTTTATTTATTTTATGCATGGGCTCAGCGAGGGCCAAGCATTCACAACCAATGTTTTTTTTCTCTAGTTAGGGCTTGACCCTCTCATGATCAAATTGAGTTAGAGTTTAGTGCTCTCTAGGTTAGAGTAAGCAAGGGCTTGACCAACCTCAAAAACGGACAATATCTTGAATGCGGTGATTGACCACACCGATGCTATTTCTTGAATTTAAGTTCAGAATAGCCCAGTTTAACCATGACTATAAGAACACGCTTCAATACATATTTATTTTTTTTATAAATGGCCACTACAACATTTTTAACTTTAGACCACGCTAAAATAGGCCACAGATGTAAAAGTGTTGCCTAAACATACTAAAAACCACGGTTTTAGTATAGTGGCTTAAAATATACAATAAGCCACGGTTTTAAAAGTGTTGATACTTTAGGCCAAAGTTATAAAATTGTTAATAGTTTAAGCCACGGTTATTTATGTGTGGTCTTTTGAATTAAAAAAATCTAAAATAAAATTCAATTTTTGTGGGAAATTTTTCGTTTTCCCTCTCGGTGAATAAAGAACAGACCTCTCGTCACTATTCACCTACGTTCTTGCTTACGAACGTCTCGCGAACATATTTGCGGTTCTCCCTCAGTTTTCACGTTCTCCCTCACTTCTCACCTTCTAACCGAGCGTTTCCTCACTTTCGAGACATTCTCACTGCCCGTTCTTCATCACTGACACCCTGGACTGGACGTTCTCACTGTCGTTAGTCGGGCTATCCTCACTGAACACACTGGACATTCTCACTCATTTCAGGTACTCTGTATCTCTCGCTTTTAGGGTTTCGATTTTGGGTTTTGTTTGGTTTGATTGAATTTTGTTTTGGTTTCATTAGTTTCATTTAATCTTTCACGTTTCGTTAAGTTTAATCTGGGGATAGAGGTTTCTTTTCATAGACTATAATTTGGGGACAAAGGTTTCCTTTTTCGTGAATTGTAATTTGGGGACGAAGAGGGTTTTGAGAAAAAATTTATAAAATAA
>Ga0123342_1001176_pt1 | contig 43800 bp, 16 predicted proteins | sample Turbeawhitnodule_FD_89960 | JGI IMG/M metagenome (GOLD analysis project Ga0123342, IMG submission 89960) | Root nodule microbial communities of legume samples collected from Mexico - Turtle bean Mexico white nodule | ecosystem: Host-associated > Plants > Roots > Nodule | place: Mexico: Nepantla...
GAAGATGCAAGAACTCAAAACCAGTAGTTCAATTTGCTGCAGAACTGCACCAGCACCTTCACCAAGATCAAAGGTTTCCTAGAACAAGCACACTTGAAAATTCCTTTGGAAAACCTTTCAAAAGACCTTACAATCCTTCTTCTCACATAGAAAATGTTTGATCTCTGTAAAAAAACGTAATTGCTCAGCATCCTTTCATGCGAGAGAGACTTTTCTTTATATAGAAAACAGTTTCTAACTTCTTTTCAAAAAAACAGTTGAAAAGTTGTTATGAAAACAACAGATTCAGTTTTGAACTTAACAGATTTATTTTGTGAAAACTGCCAACTCAGCTAACTGAAATAACTGTCTAAGTTGTACCTTTGGTGCCCTAACTAACTTTCGAAAAACCTTTCAGCAGACCAAAGAATAAACATGTTCTTTTACAGAGAAACAAATTCATTTTTTTGCAGTATCCTGATTTTAGGAGAAAACTCTAATAAGCTTTTGGAAACACTTTTAACCACTTCATGTGCTTGATCTAGGCTTGGTTAGGCATCTAGGATAGATCATGTAGCAAAAGGTAACCTTACACAACCACAAGCCTGCATACAAGATCTTCTAAACCTATTACAAACTTTACAACAAACTAGCTATTTTCTACATCAAACACAAACTAACACTAGGTAGAGAAGAGGCTTCATCCATCTTCAACACTAGTTTCTCTTCTCTTTACTATTTCCTCCTTTGTTCTTGCTTTATCTCTCAACTCCTCGAGCATGTTAAGCTCGGTTTTAAGACATTCTTAATTTATTTTCAAGTCTTGAAATTCATGACATATTGTCGGTTCTCCAATTTCCATTGGTATCTTCACTTCCATTCCATATGTCAAATTGAAAGGAGTTTCCCCAGTTGTTGTTTGAGATGTTCATTTGTAAGCCCATAATCTTTTCGTATTTCCAAAAAGCTTCTTCAACTGAACTAGAATTACTTTGTTGGCTGATTCTGCTTGACCATTTGTTTGTGGATGTTCCACTGAACTAGTAAGATGTTTGATTCCCAGCCTCATATAAAATTTTGATAATTTGTTGTCAATGAATTTCTTTCCATTTCAATTATAATGGTATTCGGTATCCCAAAGCATCAAATTATTTTTTTCCAGACAAAATTCTTAAGTTGCTCAGCAATGATTTTTGTCAACAGCCACAATAAGAAATTTGTTTTGTCCTTAGCTTGGCAGAAATGGACCTTCAATATCCTTTCCCCATTTAGAAAATGACCATAGTGCATGTATTCCTTGCAACTCGTGTGATCGAAGATGTTTAAGGCTTCCAAACTCTTGACATTTCTTACACTTCTGGAAAAACTTCTTACAGTCTTCACGGATTGTAGGCCAATAAAATCTTGCTCTTAAAATTTGTGTCGTCATGGCTCTCGCCCCCGAATGATACCCACATATGCCTTCATGTAACTCTTTAAGAACATAATCTCCTTGATCTTTTGTAACGCAGTTTAATAAAGGTGTTGAATATCCTCGTTTGTACAAATCTTGACCTATAATAGTGTACTTTGCAGCTTTCTTCGCCAAACCTATCTCTCTTAATTTTCCTTTTTCTTGTGCCAATATAAATTTTTTGATTGGTACCATCTAGTCTTCCTCTTCTACCGTCACAGCCAAGCACTCGTTAGTGGTTATAATTAGGAAGTGTAAAGTTTGTTGGATAACAGAGTTATGATGTGTTTGCTTTTTACAACTTGTTAACTTTGATAATGAATCAGCTTTCGTATTCTTCTCTCTTGGTATATGCTCTATCTCGGCTATATTAAATTGTTGCATGATATCTTTTACTTTGTGATAATAATGCATTAACAATTGATCTTTCACTTGATACTCTCTTTTGATATGTCCCACCATTAACTTTGAATTAGTTCTACACGACAACCTTGTTCCTCCCATGTCTTGGGCTAATAGTAGTCCTGTTATCAATGTTTCATATTCAGGTTCATTGTTCGAAGGTTTGAATTAAACATCAAAGCTTGTTCTACTATGAATCCTTCCGATCCTTCTAAAACAACTTCAACTCCACTACCTTTTTAATTTGAAGCTTCATCAACGTACAAAACTCAAACTTCTTCTTTCGACAACTTTGCCTTCGAAAGCTCTACCAGGAAATCTGCTAAGAAATGGACCTTTATCGATCCTCTCGGGTCATACTTAATCTCGAATTCTGAAAGTTCTATTGACCATGACACCATTCTCTTGGCCAATTCTAGTTTCCTCAAGATCTTAGATATTGGACAATCAAATCTAACTATTACTTGATGACTTTGAAAATATGTCTAAAGTCTTCTTGTTACATATATCAATGCCAACGCCACTTTCTCTACCAATTGATATCTTGTTTCTGCATTTTGCAACGCTTTGCTTACAAAATATGTAAGAATGTATGGCTTTAAACTAAAGGGGGGGGGGGGGGGGATTGGTTAAAAAAGGGTTTTGGAAACCTTTTTTGTTAAGATTAAATATTTTTTATAAAAATTGATTTAAAATTTATTTTTTTTTTTTTTTGTTTTCAATGGTTTTTATAAAAAAAATTAAAAAATGTTTTTAATTAAAGAAAAGGGGGGGGGGGGGGTGAATGGTTTAAAAAGGGTTTTCGCAAACTTTTTAGTCTAGAATGAAATTCCTTTAAGAAAACTTGATTCAGAATTCAGTTTGCCAAAAACACAAAGCAATTTAGCACAACACCAGAAAAACAATCAGTTGTTTCGCAGAAACAATCGGTTGTTTATACCAGTTCACAAATATAAACTGAAATTAAAGAGTTCAAGGGATAGAGTATGGTACACACAGATTTATACTAGTTCACTCTTAAACCAAGAGCTACATCCAGTCTTCCCAGAAACCACTGGGGAATCCACTAAGCAATCAACCCTAGATTACTTACAACACCACCAAAGAAGTGACCTTTATCTTCTCAAGACACACACTTCCTTTGGCTCAGCACAACACCACTAAGAATGATGATCTTGATCCCCTAAAGAACACACAACACTTCTCAGCTTCACACACAGAGTTTTCTCAAAGAACAAAAGGATTACACTTGTTACAGAAAGATCTGAAATCAATACAAGATGAAAATCCTATTCCGCACTTTCTTGATCAAAACAATCTCAAAGCAAAATTCAACTCTTTCAAAAGCCAAATCAGTGAAAAACTCAAATCTATTTTTTTTTACTAAATCTTAGTTCTTTGTTACAAAAACATAACAAACTATTTATTGCTTTCAAAGACTAGTCAAAGCATTTAAAACTGGAGCGTATTCAGTTATAAAATCATTTAATGCTCAGTCAAAGCACAAAACAATTTTCTGTTATCGTCCTAAAACAAACAATCGGTTGAATACTCGAATCAATCGGTTGTTTTGGTTTGACAGCAAGTCAACTATAAAAAAATAGTTTTCAACCTTTCTAAAAACACCTAAGTATAAAACAATCGGTTGTTTCGACAAAACAACAGGTTGTTTTTCACTTAGTTTGAAAAACACTTTCAATTAAAAAGTTTAAGAATGCTTAAGCTTTGGATTCAATCAAGAGTGGATTTACACATATAATCTACCCCAGATCCTATTCTAAAACACCTCAGCAACAGCAAGCACAACCAGTCTTCCATCAAACTTCAAAGGGTTTGGATTCTTCAAAACATGAACACACTTGTTTCAACAAAATATACCGATTTTTGCTCCATAAATTCTTATGATACTGCCAAGTAGACTATGATCTCCTTTTCCTTCTCGGGTTCATGAGTATTGGCAGCATATTGAGAAAAAAATTTAACTCCACAAAAGCTTGCTCACACTTATCACTCCATTTGAAAGATTCAGTCTTTCTTCATAGCTTGATTATCGGTCTAGCTTTGTCTGCTAACACTTGTAAAGACCTAGATAATGTTGACAGTTTGCCTACTAGCCTTTATACTTCTTTCAGGTTTCTCAAATTTCTCATCTACATTATAGCTTGACATTTATGAGGATTAGCTTATATCCCCTTTTCGGTCAAAGTAAACCCTAAAAACTTCCCCCCTTTGACACCAAATACACATTTATCAGGATTTAACCTCATGTCGTATTTTCGAATTTCAACAAATACTTCCTTCATATCATGTACACGAGCTTCTACTGTCATAGACTTAACCACCATATCATCCACATACACCTCCATATTCCTCCCAATTTGTTCTAAAAATATCTCATCCATTAACCTTTAGTATGTTGCTCCAACATTTTTTAATCCAAACGGCATTGCCCAAGAACAAAAATTAGATGTTTCAGTGGTAAAGATCGTTTTCGGTATGTCGACATTGTTCATTGGTATATGGTTGTATCCTGAATATGCATCAAGAAAACTCAACATAACTTGCCCTGAAGCTCCATCAACCAAACGGTCTATACTTGGAAAAGTATAGGAATCCTTTGGGCATGCTTTATTTAAATCCGTATAATTTGTACACATTCTTCATTTCCCATCTGATTTTTTAACTAACACCACATTCGCTAACCATGTCGTATATTTAATTTTTTCAATGAAACCCGTTTGTAACAACTTCTCTGTCTCTTCAATTGTCGCCATCCTCTTATCCTCCCCCAATCTTCTTCTTTTTTGAGTTATTGATTTTGTTGACCGACATATAGCTAATTTATGAGTGATTACATTCGGATTGATTCTCGACATGTCAGCAACACTCGAGGAAAACAAATCCTTATTCTTATGTAAAACATTAATCAACAATCCCATCTCTTGTTTTGGATTGAACTTCCCATGTATGTGAAATGATTTTCATCATCTAATTTACGTACCACCTTATCCTCCTTTGGTTCCATCCTTTCTTCTCAGATCTAGGATCAAGATTTGTCATGGCTACCATCATTCTCCTATCAACGTTCCCCTTATATCTACTCCTCAACATCGGTTCAATCTTCAAGCTTGCTAAATAGCATTCTTAGGTTGTTCGTTGATCCACATAAACTGTTGCAACTTCCTTTCTGCCAACTGGGAACTTCATTGCTAGATGAGGTGTGGATACAATAGCTCCCAATTTATTCAAGGATGGTCTCCCAACAAAACATTGTAAGATGTTTAAGCTTATATCACCAGATACCAAAAATTAATAACTTGAGTTAAATTTTTTGTTCTGAACCTTGTATTCAAATTAATGTATCCTTTCATATTCACCCTTTCTCCTGAAAAACTGATTATTTGCTCATAATATGGTTGAATTTCATCCTCCAAAAACTTCAATTTTAGAAAGGTGTCCCAATACAAAATGTTAACAAAACTCCCTTCATCAACCAGTGTCTTCATTACTACGAAATTTGTTATTTCAACTGTAATCACTATTGGATCATCTTGATTAGAATCAATATCCTGAAAGTCTTCATCAGTGAACGTCATTGACGACATACTTCTTCTTTGGATTGAATGAGTTGTTCTAGACGATCTCATATGCTTCTTTCTTGCTGATGATGAAACTCATCCTACCACAAACCCTCTGGATATGGTATTAATTACCCATCTGATTGGCCTTACTAGACTTCTTCTTTTTTGCCTTGGACCCCTTTCTCTATCCCTCCTTTCATCATTCGGATATCTCCTAATTCTTGGCTCATGAATTCTCTCCCTTCCATCCTCTCAACTTCCTTCCCCTCTTTGTTCCTAACTTAGGCCTCTACTTTGTTCTCCACTTCTCTCCCTTGAATCAAATCTTCCTCTTTCCTTTCTCCTTACATCTGCTTAAGATTCCTTGTTTGAATCAACTCTTCAATTATGTCTCTTAATCCCGTGCGTTCTTTTGTACAATGGCTGAAACTCTTGTGATATCTGCAGTGCTTACTATGATCAACATTATTAGGAGCAACGAAATCAACTCAGTGTTAAGGGTTTCTTCCAAAATCTTTTTTCAATTGATATTGAGTGTTGTGTATCATGCAAACCTTGGTCCTATGTATGTTTCCTTTGTCTTCTTCCACCTAGCTTCCTCCTTATCCTTCCTCTCAACCCCTTCTTCCATCATTATCTAATTCTTAAAATTTCTTAGCTCTTCTAAATTCTATGTTCTTTTCCTTAACTCATCAAGATCAGTTACAGGTCGCTTACACAAGCTATTGGCAAATGGTCTCGATCTTAAAGCAGTGTCCATATGATGCATGCTTCAAAACTTAAATTATGAATACTCAGGGCTACCCTACCAAACCTCTCCATAAAGGCCCTCAACGGTTCATCCTTCTCTTGTCGAATATTCACCAATGAAGTAGAGGTTAAATGATGCGATCTACTGGTGGCAAATTGAGCTCCAAACTTCATCACCAAGGTATCAAAAGAATCAATCAAATAAGGTGGCAACCTTGTGAACCAACCACAACTCCTTTCAGTATTGTCGGAAATACTCTACACAAAATGGCGTCATCAGAGGTATATAAACTAACTTGAGTGATATATATAGCAACATGTTCATTCGGTTCAGTGCTTCCATCATATTTCTCCAATGTCAGACTCTTCTAATTATCAGGCAACAATACTTCCATGATTCCTTTACAAAAGGGGTGTTTTCTTATTGAACTTCCATAAACATCATGAGACACAATGTGTGACTTTCTATGTGATACATCAAAATTATTGATAGTTGTCGGATTTGGTCTTATGCTTGATCCAACATATTCTCGTGTCAAATTAAAAAGGATTGTATCTTCTTCTTTAAGCTTTTGCTTCATATATATATTTTTTACCTTGAGTGCCTCTATCTCATCGGTACTTTTCTTCTTCAACATCTCCTGCTCCTTTTGTAACTTGATTAACATAGTCATAGTTGAGTCTTCATGACCATGCTCTTCTCCCTCCATATGACTCTTCCCCTTGTAACTACCATCTTTCTTCAATGTTTCACTCTCGCCCTACATTGGGCGCCAAAATGTACTTACACAAATTATAGGGGAGAGTGTCTTCGCCTTCAACTTCTGCTTCAATCCCATTTGTCCTCCTTCCCTCTGTCAACTCCTTCTCTCGATCACTCATACTTCTTAGATTATCTCTCGATACTACTGGTATGGGGTGTGGTACTTGTAGAAATTTTTCGAAGCTTAAGTCACTATTTTTGCCTTAATCATTCATTTAAAATCTAACTAGTGAATTAAATGTGTTATCTATTTATACTACTCACTAATGAGTCTATTGGATCTGACACTTTAGATTAAAACTTCTGTTTATCTTTTCTTAATTAATTTTTTACCATGTAATCTTAATATTTAATTAACTATATTTATTATATTTACATGTCTTTTATTTATTTGACACATGTATTTGTCTTTCCACATAAAATTTTCGTTGATTAATCTTTTGTTCTTTCGTTCTTTCATGCTCTCGGCCTCGGTATGGTCACTTGAGTATATAAATTAAAAATTTCTTTACACTTTTATAACATGACAAACATGCAAACGAAGAGCGATGATAACAAATGTGTTTTTACTATAAATAATATCAGCAATAATGAGAAGTTTAGAATCATACAATGAATTGATAAAAGGGTAAATTGTAATTATACTTCATTATGTTATCTCAAATCATATTCACATTTTTCATAATGATAATGATTTTCTTTAAACAGTATAAGGATCATATTTTAAAAGCTGAAGAAATTGTACATATAATATAAAAATTATTATGCAAATTTAAAAAATATCAAAAAAATAATTAAAAAACAGAGTAATATAATTCAAGGAAGTTTAAAAAAAATGTCTGTATAATTTACTCTGGAGAATAATACTCCCGAAACTCACCTTGTCTCTTATAAGCTTGTATCACACAAAATTAGTTAGTACGTACTGTGATTTTAGTAATGCCAACTGTGGAAATATATGAAGGTGGGAATATTATTATTTAAACATAGAAAAGGTAAAATGACACGTTTTATACTATATAACTTTTTTTTACTCTTTCATTTGTTCTTTTTATCATTTTCACGTAAATATATTTTAAATTATATAAATGTAGGATATCGATTATGAATTCAAATTACCAAATACATATAAAATGGAGTGAAATACTCTTCTTATTATAAGTTAGTTTTGTGAATTGAATTTGACATATTTACTTATTAAGATGATATTCTAATTAATTTTTTCAAAATTATTACATCACTATTAAATCACTTATAAATATTTAATTTTACATTTAAAAATTTATTTTTCAAATGAAATGATATGTTAGAAGATTTAATAAAAACCCATTTACTAAGATAAAATTATTAATACGTTATTAAATAAATATTTGTCTGAAATTGAGGAACATTTTGTTAGATAGAGCATTGGATTAAAAGATGAAAAAGGTTGAAATTAATTAATCATGTTTTTCATATTATTCAAGAGTTTCAATTATGTCAGTATTTATGATACATTATTATCTTACATTAATTAATGAAATATTGATTCTGTTTCTTTCTTCCAAATGGAGTAAAAGTGTTTGTAATGTATTCAGATGTTTTGAATGCTTGTAATTTTTTACTGTCATTGTCCAATCTGGATTGAATTGAAGCATCCACATACATCATAAACAATCTGTTGATGATGATGATGATGATAAGATAAAAGTTTGAGAAGGGAGACAGAGGAAGCAACTATTATTGTTTGCATGCAGAGGGGGCCAAAGGCTAGTTGCAGAGTCTTCCATTTATTTTTTTCCTTTGTAATCCCAGATTGCCACGTGTCATATCTCATTGGAACAACCATGACACGTTGTCTCAGCCCAATTACAGTCCGACAACCTTCCTCAACCCCACAAAGGGACATTCACTGCATCCCAAACAACAATTTCATTAACAAAATATCAAATAATTTAAACCCTAATTCCTAACTTCCTTCAGATCAAATCCTGCACTTCATCTGGAAAAACAAATCTCATCTTTTCAGTACACTGTCAGATACCTTACCAAATACCATTCAAAATCAAAATTATCATCACAATGTATTGCGACATGTTTACGAGAAATTGCTCTGTGCAAAACATATTTCTTTAAACAGTTTTTTTATGTCATTTTAAAATACCTTTTGGGTTAGATTTTCATCCCACAGATTACATACAAAAATTCTAGCAGAGTTTATAGTCTGAGACAGTTTATGAATAATTAATTAAAAAATAATATTAAAAAGTTATACTACTATTGTTTTTATAAAAAAATTTATTTAATTTTTAACTATTGATTTATTAATGAAGAAATTGTTTTATACTTATTAACAAATAAAATTAGCTAATTAAAATATTGACACCAAAATTTTATACAATAAGAATACACGTTATTCTGTGTATTCACGTTTTAATTATATTAAAATATAAATAATTAATTAAATATAAAAAAATATATATAAATAATTCTGTAAAAATAATATTAAAAAATATTTATTAGAAATAAAATTATTCAATGTAAAAATAATATAAAAAATATATTCTCGTATATTTCTCTTTATATGATAATATAAATTAATATATATATATATATATGCAAAATTACCTGTCCCTGTCTGTCACGTTCTCTCTCCAACAAAAGACAGTAAATTTAACATTTTTAAACCTAACAAATAAACTCATGTAGTGTGTTACTGTCCAGAATCTTTTTCCATTTATGAAAGCACTTTTTTTCGCTGCAAACACTCACACCAAATCGAAGATTTCACCCACACCGCGATCCATGCGATAATCCGTTGCGCTGAGAACAAAAAAAAGCTTTCTCCTTTGCTCTCATGGCTTCCTCGTGCCGCGGCTGTTCCAAGGCCCAAATGTGCTTCTTCAAGATTCTCCGCACAATTTCATCGGCTCCACCCTCCACAGAGCAACAAGAGCAAGAACAAGAACAAGAAGAACCCTTCCCCACCAAAGGGGTAGGCATCGATTTGAATCTCAGATTCTCTTCCCTCACGGAATCCGAATCTTCTAGAAGCGACAGCGCCTCCGCCACGCTTCAAAACAGCATCGAAGAAGAACAAGAAGGGTTTCCAGAGAAGAGCGTTCAACTTTCAGAGAAACCCGACAACAACAACAGTCTTAACGACGTTCAAACGGCGTCGTTTCAGGGGCGCGATAGTAATTGTCTCGATTTGCTTATAGAAGCGGCGAGAGTTGTGTCTGGAAAAGACGAGTCTGACTCGGAGGAAGAGAGGGAACTCGGTACCGAGTTAACGACTCAGAGAGCGAGTCAGGAGAAACAGAAAGAGAGGTGGCTGGTTGTTGATATATACAGCGACGCTTTGGAGGAGAGAGAACCGGTGGTCCGGTCCAAGCGAGGGAGGAACCAAGCGTTGCCGTACCGGTTCAGAGACTCGGTGGTCGAACCGTTGAAACGCGCCACTCGTTCGCAGAGACCGTCGTCAACCTCACACCTCACGAAACGACTTCTTAGGTCGTCGTCCACAACGTAAAACGGTAAAGCTTATTATTCCTTTTCTATTTATTTATTTATTTATTACTACCATTGTCATTATTATAGCAAGTACAGCTAGTTTTCTCGTCCAAAAAAGTCTGCGTCACGTAAGGTAAAAATAAAGTGCTTCCAATGAAAACGACACCAGCGTTTTGAGGTTTTTCTTTTTATTAATTAAGTGATGTTTATCTGAGCATCGAAAATAGGAATGCAAGAGTTGCTAAAGATGGAACACGATAGGCATAGGTTTCGCATGTTGTCGTGATGTTTCGTAACACCAATTATCGTACTTAAAGAGTTACAGATTATAAATAATTGTACATCATTACATCTTATCGTAACGTTATTCCCATCTCATGACATTAGATTCTAAAGGACAATGATAAACAGGAAGAAAAAACATGTGAAGTAAAATTCGGTTTAAATATAAAGCTTGTTGAATAGTTTAAAATGTTAGTGTGTATCTTTTGAAGCATGATGCTCATGTTTCACTGATGTTTCTTCCGGAAACCCGTTTGAAGCTACGTTATGGAAGTGCTTTTGGAAATCTGATAGAGGCGACATGAGGAGTGTAAGAATAGGGGAGACAAAGAAACACTGCAAGAACAATGTATGTTGTTGGCTTCAAAACTTCACACATGGAAAGAAAGAAAGCAAGTTAGAAGAAAAGGGTTTTCATTTTTTTGTTCTTGAACCTTAGTTATTGTGTGACAACTTACAAGGTACGACCCCCCAAACTGCTATAACTTTTGATTGTGAACACTGCAAAGTGTGCAGTTTAGGGAATTGAATTCGATTCAATGGTCTCTGCATGTGATGTGATGTGACGCAAATATGGAACTATGGTTTTTTTTTCTTTTTTGGCAAGTGGGGTGTTGCTTCAATTTACATTTTTTTTCTGGTTTTCTTCCATAAAAAAACTCATAATCCTATGTTACAACTAATGATGACTCATAAAGATTGGTCAAGGAGACCTACAATTGTTTAATTAGCTATAATGAAATGGGTCAGTGTTTGTGGAGATCAGTTATTTAACTTAACTTCTATATCAATGATTTAATAATCATTCTTAAGTCAAACACTTTGAGTTATAAACTTGGAATTCTAAATGAGCCAAAGATTCTCGACAATTTTCTAAAGAGGAGGTGATGTTTTCCTTTATTTAAGACTCGGAATAAAGTTGTTCATTTTAAGGTAAATCAACTACATCATAAAACCGTGCATACTCAATTTTTTTCTATGTTTTTTCTCGTACCCTTTCACCGCAACTATCCCTTTTGTATCTTGAGAACCAACCACTTCAAACTTCTATTTCTTTCCCATTCTCTCAATCCTTATCTTTTGTCATGCCACCATGATTTACTCTAAGGACACAATTTTTCGGTTTTTTTTTTAACTGAATTAGGATAACTTTGCAAAAATTTATTGAAATAGACATATTTTAAGAAAATTATCCATATAAATAAATCGTCATATAAATAAGCATGACATGATTTTACACGAGAAGTATGTTTGACCCATATAATTTTTATTAATACTAATTGATTTTTTATTTTATTTTATTTTAAATAAAGTTGTGTTAACATGATACAAATTTAATTATATTAAAATTAAATTAGTATGAAATTACTTTGGTTCAAATCTAATTTCATTAAAATCATATTATGTTAACTCGATTTCATGTTGATTTAAACTGAAATCATAATGAAACTATTTTTTATTGATTTTTACATCAGATTTGAATTTTTATTGATTTTTACATGAGATTTGTGTATTATTTTTTTATAAAATGTTTTATATTTTAGTATAATTTTTTATATGAAAATATTAATTGTGAAATTAAAAAATAATATTATGCATTTAGTAAGTTTTTATGATAAAAAAATATGTATTAAAAATATAGAAATTAATAATTAAAAGTGAAAAATATTGAATTCATAAATTTAATCGCAAAATGAAAAAAAAAAGGAAGAAATTTAATTTTATATCATAATATGAATATTTTTACATGCCCCATGTTATCCTTAATTGAGAGTTTTTATAATAATTTATATATTTTTAACATATTTTATTTTTGTTATAATTTTTATAAAATTACTCATTGATCTTATTTTTTTAATAATTTATAAATAGTAATTTTTATATTTCATAAATAATATTTTTATATAAAAATTAATTTAATATATTAATATTTTGTTATGTAAAATTATATATATATATATATTAATATTAATATAAAATATTAAAATAAATTCATACAAAAAGTTGTGTGAGAATATTCAACTTCAATTTAATATAAAAACAACAATCATACAAATTAAATATAACTTTTTCTCTTGTACTCAAATTGTATCAATTTCATTCTCACAAATCGAACCTCATATGATGATTTTCCATCTTATCCATATGAGTATATTTTTTAAAATCTATCTATATCGATATTTTTTTAAAGAAAAACTCATATTTTCCCTTTATGCGTCACATTCATGGCTTAGGTCATTATGACTCCCTGTTTTCAGCAAATTTTTATGCATTAACCACCATTGCAGCCAAGTCAAGAGACCCACCACGTTATCTTTTCTGCATTTGCAAATATTACTATACACTTGAATATGATGTGTTTTGCTTTTGTTTTTTAAATGTTATTTTCTTACATAAATTTCTCCGAACCTCCATTCATGGTTTTATAAAATCGATACTTTTATTATATCTGGTCATCAATTCAAATCAATAGTTTTAATATCTGTTAATAAGATTGCTTGTTATAGATTCATTCACATATCATTAACTTCATGAAGATAGAATATCTAGAAAATGTATTTTTTTCAAAATTATTTGAATTTTAAATAGTTCTTGAAATTTAAGAGTAATAGTAGTGTTGGACAAATGGGTTCGAGTTACATATTAAATCCTAAATCATATTAACATAAATATATTAATATATTATTGGAGTATTTTGTAGGTATAATATAATTCAACATCTTTTAGAAGTTGATATCAATAATATTTTATATATCATTTTTTTCTTAATTTATCGATATATTTTTTAAAAAAAAAATTTAAAATTTTGAAACAAACAATACATTAAATACGATAATTAATCGTAACAATATTATTTCAACTTAATTCACATCAAAATATTGATCCTAGTAAATTATCATTCATTTATTCAACTAAAGGAAAATCCATTCCCTTAAATTTGGATAGATAGATTTGTATGTAGTTGTTGAATGTTTATAACATTATTAATTAGTTTTTGAAATTGTGTCTGATATTGAAGATTGTTGGACAATTTATTCACTACGTGCAATAAAAAACATCAGACAAGCCAATGTTTCACATTAAAACCCACATGTGGTAGACCATTCACACAAATCATTTTAACTCACTTTCATTGTTCACCTTCTCCCTATTTTATTAAAAAAAATGTCTCTGGAACCCTACATTTTGTAGAGTTAGAACTCAAAGAAGAATAATGATGGCAATGTAGGACCTTTTACACACTTTAAGAACAAAACAAAAACATACAGTGAGAGTGCATCTCCAAATTGTTATTGGTGATTTTTCTTTTTAAGAGAAATTAGGCTATTTTGCTTTTGTTTGTGGTTCTCTTTTTTCTTTTCTTTTCTTTATTTTTATGATATAAATATTAAAATATAAGTTTTTAAATTAGTTATTTTAATAATTATGAATTAATATAACAAAATTGATTCTATACAAAAATATAATAACTATATTAGTGCTTCAACCAATCAATGAAGAATGTTAATGTAAAATATATTTATTCTAATTGGGTATCGTGATAATGCTTCATACCTATTAAATCAAATAACCAAGGTGAATTAGAATTATTTATTTTTGAATAAGTATACATTTTTTTATCTTGTTCAATAAATTAAATATTTTTTATTTTTAAAAAAAATGAGATTTCATGTTAAATTAAAATATGTCAAACATATTCAAAGTTGGGGTTTATATATAAATATTATAAAAAAAGATAAGAATCGGCTAGAGAAAGAATTATTTGGATGCAATTTCTCTTAATTCTATGTTTGCACTATAAAAGTCCACTTGAATATTTTCTCCAAACTAAAAAAAGTTGATCAAATATTAAATAACTACAAAATTTAATTAAAATATTCATAACCATTAAAATCCATTTTTTTTGTTTTAATGAAAATTTGTAATGACAATAACACTTATTTATATTGTGAAAATTAAAGACACAAGCAATTTTTTATTTTAAGATATTTTTAACCTAAAAACACGCTAAATTTAGAGCAACCATAGAACAAAGATAAGAAATATTCTAATAAATTGACTTGGTTATGGACCTCTGACAATTTTATATTTATATTTTAAGAATTGTGAATTACAAAAATTAAAAACTTATGAATTAAATAATAATATTTGAAAAAACACGAACACAGAAATATTTTACACCAAAAAACTAGGTAATTATTCTTTATGACACTGGTACCTATCTTTTATAAAATAAATTTTGCAGGAAAATGAAATTGTGACGGAAGGGAAATTACAAGTTTTTATCTTCCCTTCAAGTCCTTTATTAGTTTTCTCTTAATAATAGTAATATATTTTTTTACTACACGAATTTGTGCTGGACCTATCGATTTGATTTGCATCCTAACAAATTTTTTCCTGCACCCCATCATTTTCAAATAAGAGTGTTTAACTCCTTTTAAAAATGACTTCTAAATTCTTTTTTTCGAAGTATTTTCAGAATATATTTTCTTTAACACATTTTATTAATTTTGGATTTACCAATCCAGAAATATAAAAAAATATTCTGGAAAGGATATTCCAGAATTATTTTTTGTCTTCCAAAGTTCCTATTCCGGAAATACTCTTTGTTTACAGCACCCCTATTCTAAAACATTTTTTGTTAAGAAATCCCTATTCCGAAATTACATAAAACTGTGAAAGGATAATTTCGATATTTTAAAGAATGTAGGGGTGCAGGAAGAAACTTTCTTTGATTTTCTGGTTCAAACCAGTAATATCAAGCACACCGGCCCAACAAACCCTGCAAACAATGTGAATTGGGTCAAATTTTCCTGCACTTCCATGCATTCTTCATGCGGGTGTTTCTGCATGCACCTCTACAATTTTCTTCCTGCACCTACATTATTCAAAAATACCGAAATTACTCTTTACAGTTTTAGGTGCTTCCGAAATAGTTGTTCCATAAACAAAGGGTATTTTCAGAATAGAAAATCTGAAAGACAAAAAATCATTCCAGAACATTTTTTTCCAAAACACATTTTTATTTTATTTTCAGATTGATAAATCCAAAATTCATAAAACATATTCTGGAAAAGATGTTTCAGAAATATTTCGGAAAGAAAAATGCAGAAGTAAATTTTTAAAAGGGGCAAAACAGTTTTCTCTTGATTGGGTGCAGGAAGAAATATGTAGAGGTGCAGGAAGAAGTTGCCTCTTCATGCACCTACGTAGAAGAAGCCCAATGATAATTTTATCCTCTTTTTCATCTTCTCCATTTAGCACCCCTTTTTCATTTTCAGTCCCAGCAACCCTCACCTCCAACTTCTTCCACTACCATAGCACCTTCCACCTCCAGCATCATCACTGTAGCAACTCTTAACCTTCATCGTTCAAGCAGAAAAAATTGTATTTCAAATCGTACAATTTGAAAAATATTTTTTGAATTCTGAATTGTACAATTCAAAATATAAATTTTTTATTATTCTTAATTGTACAATCCAAAATACAAATTAATAGATTTAATTTATTCTAAATTTTACTATCTGTAATACAAACCAAAATTTATATTATAGATTGTTGAATCCGCTGTACAATACATAATGAAAATTTTGTATTCTAAATTATGGATTAAAATTTAGTATTTTGGATGGTTGAATTTGGAATACAGAATTTACATTTCGAATTGTAATATTCAGAATGACCAATTTTGATATTTTTGAAAACATAGTTGTAAGAAAAAATATGGAGGTGCAGGAAGAATTTGACTGAGAATTAAGCTCGCCGGCCCAATAAAAAGTTATTTTCATTTTGTAAATTTATTCACTTTTATATACACTAGTTTTCTTATGTAAAAGTTGGATTTTTATGGTGAAATAAAATAAATAATTTAAAATTAATTTTCAGCACAATTATCTAAAAATTTCTAATTATAATCTGTTATAACAATAACTTGATTATATATATATATATATATATATATATATTAGATTTGTTTGGAGAAACTTCTCTATAACCATCAATACAAAAAAAAAATGAATATAATTTTTAAATGTTAAATGATTTTTTAAAATTATTGTTTCATATCAATATGTAGGTTTGATGAAACAGTTATTATATGAAACTTCCAATTTAATTGTGAATGTTTGATGATTGAGGAGCAAAGTAAACTTCAGTGCTCTTAAATTTTCTTTTCATAATTATATTTTTCATTTCAGCAATAGAAAAATGTGTTAACTAGTGCAATGATGAATCAATTTGTTTGTTTTTTTTTTTTTAATAAAACAAAAAATTTACCTATCATATGTTTGTTCAATATGTCTATTATAAAAACAAGTAATTTAAAAAAAATCTTATATTATTTTTAAATAAGCTTTTTTTACATTATTTGATAAAAAAAAAATTATTTTAAGTTGAATCATACTTGTCATTAACTTTTCGTGCTGCCATAGATGACTTCATAAGAGGATGCTGCAATCTAATGTTTGTTGTGGACAAATCCAATTTGAAGTATGTGACACTTATTTTTTATTTTTTTTAAATATACTGAAAACCTTAAAAATTAATTTTGAATTTTGTCTTTCATGGAATTAGGTATATAGGTGCATGTTCTATTTATTATCTTGTTCCTCCTCCTCACCATGTTTATTTATATTTTTGTACCTATACAATAAATTTTGAACAATTAAAACCATATTTTTTTTTTAAAATTGAAAAAAGTAAAATGATATTTTTTAAATTTAAAAGATGAAAATTGAATTTATTTCAAATTTTAAAGGTTAAAACATGGTTAACTCATCATCTTTTTCATACATGTATTCTAAAGAGTAAAGTTGAACAAGGGGGAAGGTGTGGACCAAGAAAAAAATCTTAATTAAAAGTACCTATCTTTGTGTTCATTCACATTGTATCCATTGGTTGTAGTATTATATAATAAGGCAAATTAATTGACATTAGTTTTACAAAAGGACTGGGAACTGAAATGGAACATGAAAACTATCTAACTTTCATTTATTTATTTGAGATTTTATTATTCCTTCTTTTGAAATATCAAAGGTCTCTTTTATTAAGATTTAAGGTCCAATAAAATATGTCTTTGTCTGCCCTTTTTTATTTTCTTCACTTCAGATCTTTCCCTAAAACTGAATTTTAGTAAAATTTATAATTCTTTGTGTTCAAATTCTTATCTAATTTTTTTAAAAAAAAAATTGCTACGTTTTTTTCTCTGCTCATTAAGTTTGAAAGAAATCCCATTCATTGTAGTATGATGTATGATGGTTGCCAATTTTAAAATTTTTATAACAAAAATATATTCAACACAACTCTTACATTAGCATTTATAATATATATATATATAGATAAATAATGTATCTAAGCATATTTATAATTTGATTAAATGATTAATCTCTGATAATTAAATTCTTAATGTTATAATTAATCAACAATGACTCATTATGAGAACAAATAGCTAATTTAATAATCATAATGACTAAGTGATTACTTATAAACTATTTTTTTTTACCAATTATAAATAAATAAAATAAAATAAGACACTTCAAGAGTGTCTCAACCCTTATACAGAAAATGGTCATGTCAACTTACTCAACACCATCAAATTCTACAGATCAACAAATCAATCTTCAAAGATACATGAAAAGAAATGATAGGCCACATCAAAAGATTTCAACAACCCTCATAAAATCCTATCAAGACCCTTATAACCAATCTTTAATCAAAAGATGGCAAAACACAATACACACAAAACAACCTCTAGTAACAACCGAAAACCCACAATAACCATACTCCAAATTATAAGATAATCAAATACCTTCACCCAACAACAGGTCACAAAGAATCCTACTCAACAAAAGAGTACACTTTCTTTAAACCTATAATGTTTACCTGCCTACTAACCTGATCGGGAGCTATATTCTCTTTTCATAGCCACAACAACAGTAGAAACAAGAACCTGCACAAAAAATCCAACCGTCCTGGACAAATAATTAAAACATATTTTTTTTCAAATACTTCATACAACACAAGAGATCCAAACACTAATTCGAATAAGAGAAGTTCGCCAATCTTTCCTTGGTTGTAATCCAAGACCAAGATTTCGTTTGAGTCACAGTAAAAACCTCCAAAAGATCTACTTTCCCATTCTTAAAAATAATTTATTCTTATGATTCCATATTTCACCTACAGTTGCTACCCAAATCCCCCTCTGCATCTATTGACAACTTCTTTCGTACCTAAAGGCTTAAACAACATGAAATCCATTGCATCATAATGAAACTCCGAGTAAAGCTCAAGCCACTCAAAACAGAGAGCCCAGATTCTCCAAGAAACCTTACACTCAAAGAATAGGCGATTTACCGTCTCCACTTCATCACTAAATAAGGGACAGAGATTGTTTACCAGAACTAAGTCACGTCTCAAAAGATTGTCCTTAGTAGCAATTGAGTTAGTCAGCACCCTCCAAGTTGTAACTTGCGTTGAAGGGAGAGTCTTTAACTTCCAAAACTTCGCAAGAAAATCCCCAACACCACCTTGCTCAACCCCCTTTAGATGATTATAAGTTGCCTTCACCATGTAAACGGTAAACATTGCTTCCCTCCAAATCCACTTATCAATCATGCCTTCACCCTCTTCCATTAATCTCTTATTATCCAACAACTATGAGAGTTAATCAACTTGACTAGATTCCCACACAAAGAGAGCCCTTCTCCACCCCAGCTTCCACAACCAATAATTGTCATTCCAAACACCAACTTGTGATAAAGTGCGACCAATATTTAAAGAGAACGAGAACAACCTAGGAAATTTTTGCTTAAGGGATTCATTATCCACCCACTTATCCTTCCAGAACTTAATTTCTTTCCCATCTCCTACTACCCGTCTTCCTTTGTCTTCGAAATCATTACCACATACCATAATGACTATCTTAAAACAAATTTATCACTATTCAAAAAGTCTATAAATACAAACTCTTAGAAAGTATACTATATATTTTACTTACATTTCATCACTTACTATCATACTTAAACACTTTTATTGACTTAAGCATCAAAGAGTTTTTTTACAGCTGTACCTCCTCCTCTTTTTGGTGATCATTCAAAGCTTGGTTAAGAAAAGAGAATGTTTCCTTCCCACCTTGAAGCTCTCCATATAATTCCCGGTAAGAATAATATATATAAATATATATATATATAAAGAAATTCTTTAAACATGTTACTACTTTATTTATATATGATTTTGCTTTTATCTAACTTACTGATATAGTTTTTTCAAAATTTAATTATGTTTTCAATACCTTAACAAATACAAAAATTGGAAAACAATTGCTATTTAATGTATTGCATATATTTAGTTGTGATTACAAATCTTCATTTGGTGTATTGAAATACAATAACAATGGGGAAGCCGATTCCTAGCTACACTAAGATGATGTTCTCAATTTATCCTTCAAATGCTACCAAACCATAATAACCTTCCCTATTATCATGCTCCAAGGTAATATTTACTAGCCACTCTTCTTTGCCTTCCATGGTAGTCCTTCCATAAACATATACACACACAAAATTGCCTTATATAAAGCTATGAAAAATAGCCTTAAGAATCAAACCTCAATAATAAGTCATCCATTAATTTAAAAGCTAAAAAGATATTTTTTAACATATCCAAATAGTCAGATTGTTAGTAATAAGAAATGTTTTACGTACTACTTCTACAAAATGACATATATCTTAGTGTTTCACTTAGTTCACCCAATATTTTATAAAATGACAGAAATAATAAGAGTAAAAAAATTAAGAGTGAATTGATAATACAAATTCAACCTATTAAAGAAAGTGTTTATGTTTTAATGATGTCAATTTCCCAAAGGAGTATCTTTTAATTTAATAGCTTAATCGATGTAACAATTTTTTAGTCGTCCATACCAATAGCATCACACCTACTTTTTAAAAAGTTAACTTTGAGAATAGGAACTAATTCATCCACCACTTTATTGGCTATTAGGAGCCAAAAAAGCTTTTTTTTTTCTTGAATTAATCACTTAGGGAAAACTCATTTTATTATATTTGCTACCTTCGATATCATCTTGTATATATATATTCAACAATAAATATTCACCTAAATGAGAAATGTATATATTTTTGTTCCGATGAGTTTTCTTTTAAACCTTTATAGAAAAGAAAAAATAAGAGAAAAAAAAATGAATTTAACTTCTTCCTAAACTAAAATAAAATTATGTACAAGTTAAAAAAATATAGGAGAAAACTTATATATATTATCCTAAACATAAATTAATTTTAACTTGAAAAAAAAAACCCTAATTTCACTTTTTTGTCTAAAAAACCTCATGACTCAATTATTTCCAGCATATGGAAACATGTATTTTGTTGGATGCATTCAATCTCAATGAATGATCTGTTTGAAATGTTTGCTTGTTGAATTGGTGTTGCTTTCTGATTGAAAAGTAAAGTAATAGCATTGATTCAAACTGTGGCAAAAATGACTGCTACCCATATAAGCAATTCTTCATTCATTCCAAAATAAGAGTCAAACTTAGAGTAACCAAAAAAAATGGTTTTCACCATCATCTTTGCAAGTGGCTTTATATATCAATATTCAACTAGTAATGAAGAAGACCATGACATGAAGGTCCACTTGTCACACATCAAAGCCATCCCTAATGGTTGGACATAGCACACTGTTAGTGCATGTATGAAACACCAAAATCCCCAATAATGTTGGACAAGGATTCATTGAACACCACTTGCATGTTGCATGTGGAAAGAGAGTGACCTAACAATACATATAGTAAACAAAGGGAGTGATTTGAGTTATGAGATGGGTTATCATGTCTTTCAATTAATATGCACTTTTTTTTAAAAAAATAGTCATTTTTATTCAATTTGTCAATGATTTAAAGTGTTTTTCTAAAATTGTCCTATTTTTTTTAATTGACAATCTCTCTTTCAACTTAATTGTTTCTCTTCCAATTAATCAATATTTGAAAAGAGAATATTGATTATGTAATTTGTGGTTACTCATCCTTTTCAATCATAATAAAAGAAACTAATTTTTTAATATTTATAATTTTAACTAATGAACTTTAAAAAGATTTTAAGAAAAAATAATTAATGTAATAAATATTTCAAAATAGTGATTTTTTTTAAGAAAAAGCTTTATGTATAGATACAAATGGAGTGTTTTAATAATTTTATATTAAAAATATAAATATTGACAGTTTTATCAATGGTGATTGTAAGATAGAGGAATAAGAAAAGAGAAGAAAATTGTGAAAGATTGGGATGAGAGAAGAGAGAAAGTAAAAGAAAAAAATAAGTGAAAAAAAAACAAAGTAGAGAAAGATAGTAGTAGAAATGGAGAAAATAGAAGAGGGTGAAGAGACAAGAGAAATCTTATTTATTTTTCTTTTGAAGTTTGGAATTTGTTTTCTGCATCTCGGATTGACGGAATAGACAAGTTCTGCTTTTAGTCTATCTCCTCCTGGCATTGATCAAATTCCGACGATCAAGTTTAGTTATAGCATACAAAATAATAATCAGTTTCAGTCTCTATTACTCAGAAACAACATTCATTTACCTAGGGTCTCAAGTCCGTTTTATAGCTTACTCGTTTAACAATTTTCACTCATGAGATATAATCTCTACGGAAAACATAAAATAATAACAGCAAACCATCTGCTCATGGACACCACTTATCTTCAGGTGCTACTAACCATAGGAAAACATTATGTTTAACATGTGCACCATTATTCTCGGGTGCTCCTCTTTTATTCTCAATAACTATTAATTAATTTGTAACTAACGTGTATTAATTAATATATAAGTAACTTGCTTATTATCACAAGTGATAAAATATATCTTTAATCTTCATAATAATATGATAACAAATTTAAAATAACAATTATAGCTTTCATATTCAAAATAATATCACAACAGATAAAATATTTATTTATCTTTTATCTTAATTAACTTTCCTGCCGAGGTTCGGAGCATTCCTTTCCATTATAGAATTTATGAATTTAAATAATTAAAATATTTTCTAAGTTTATAATTTTCTTAAAAAAAATATCAAAAAAGTGTATTTTATTACAAGTTTTTTTTTCAATTTTCTAAAACTTTCTTAATTTTTTTTTAATTCAAACACAAGTTACAGTATTTTAATTTTGAGAATATATATGACCTTTTTTTTAAAATAGTCCGGGTTATTTTCTGTTTTTAACCCTTATAGTTGACTTGAATAATAATTTACTTTTTATAAGCTTACGAATAAAGAAATAATACATTTTTTACAAAATAAATACAACTTAACTAAAGACTAAAAGGGGAAACGTATTAAATGTTTATTAATAAAATCAATAATTCCAAATCCTAATTTATTAGCCTGAAAAAGTAATAAATTTTTTAGACGTAAACATAGAAACATTAAGGCTATCGAAGTTGATGGCCGACATCATAGTTAGGAACTAATAGTCATATTATTCTTAAGTTTATAAAATTCATAAATCATTTTAAGATGTCTCAACACCATTGTTAAATAAAACTTACCAATTTGTGATTAAATACTTCAAAATAATTATAAACATCATTTCTCCTGGCTCCTTTTCCATTAAAAAAAATATATAATTTTTATGATATTATAATTTAGAATTTAAAAAAAAAAATTATAATTGATGTGTTGATAAATACTCTCAAACAAGATCAACCTTCACTATAATAATTAAAATTGGATGTACAATATACAGTTTTTTAAAATTATATGTATTCTTACAATACATGCTTGAGTAAAAGGATTGGGTGACCCAAGTACTCCTATAATTTGATATATTATTTTTTAATAAAAAAAATCCTATAATTTGATATATTATTTTTTAATAAAAAAAACATGGTTGAGTAAAATAAAATTATTTTAAAAGAATAAAACTCTTCTTTTATATATTTAATATATATTCAAAATTTAAATTAAAGAATATAGTTAACTTAAAATAACTAAGATAATTATCTATAATTTATAACAATAAAAAAAAGAAATTAACCCAATTGATATACATTTCTAAAAATACCTTGATAATAATAGCAATTGTATTCTTTTCATATAAAAAAGTGTCTATTACTTAACTTAAACAATTGTCTTGTTTGGGAATTTTAATTTTAAAAAAATATTATATATTTTTCTAACTTTTGTGATTTTTTCCTTTTCAAAATACAATATTTCTTTCCATTATTTTTTTTTAATATAAGAAAATTAAATAATGCAGTAGAAATATCCCTCTTTCGTAAGCAAAATTTTGATGTTGAGATTCATACAGAATATGATTTTTATAAAATATAAATATAAAACTTTTATTTTGACATTGTGACTTTTATTATTAGTTGTAAAACGTCAAAATTATATATTTTGTATACAAGAATGTAAAATCGATCAATAACTTAAATCAAACCATAAACTTATAAATCTAATAAATTTAATTCAAGATATTATAAAAGAAATCAAACTTCAACCTTAAAAATATTCTATTAGTTTTAGTCGCTAATGTAAAATTAATCTATAATTGTCTTAACTTCACAAACATGCACCCTTCCTTTTCATTGGACAAACAATAATTCGTTCATTTGATGATTCAATAGACAATATGGGTGTTTGGCACCCCACCCTCATTGTCTCTTACATACCAATGATCACAACTTCACAACCACCTTCGAATTAATTTTTCATCCTTCTTCTTGCCAATGAAATTGAAAAACATCAATTTTGATAATATATATATATATATATATATATATATATATATGTGGGGTTGTATGAATAGGAATTTTGAAGAAAAAAATGATTTCTCACGTCGACTAAATAAAGCAAAATTATAACATATAAATAGGAATGATTCTTATATTATAAGTTAGTTTTATGAAGATGAGTTAAGATTAAATTCACTTCTTATTATGGTATCAAAGTCTATTCACTACAAGAAAACATGTATATAGAGTGGGTCAGTAACTATCTCAAAAGCAAAAAAATTATTCTAATTGGATCTATGCATCGGTTTTGCGTGGGTTTTAAAACAAAAGATTCATATATGGAAACTCATTTTTTTTCGTTGATTCATGATTAATAGAGTGAGCTCAACCCTAACTAACACAAACGCTAATAGTATGGTCTAAGTCCTCGCTAATTGAAAACTAATAGCGTAGGCTAAACCCTCGCTAATAGAATGAGATAAGCCCTCACTAAGGGGAAGCTAATAATGAGGGTCAAACCTTCACTAAGTTAAACATATTGATAGTTATCTTTGTGATTAGAGAGGGTGTAGCTGACGCTACACAATAAAATGAAAAAGCCTAAATGGGGCTAGACCCTAGTTAAGCTTGATGTGTTCTACCCTTGCGTCAGTCTAATCCACATATACAAGTGAAAAAGAAAACATGTTGTTTGGGTAGAATACCAAAATGTTGCTACAACCTCCATACAAGAATGCTCCTACAACCTCCAACCTCTCAATCATCTCAAACTAAACTAATATAAACATCAAATGTAACATGAACTAAAGAAACAAGTCAGCCCAACCAAGAACCAACTAAAGGAACCAAAAATGGAAACAAAAAGATGAACTAAGAAACCAACACATTCACTTCAGCTTCAACTCTAAATGTTTTTCACTACCTCGCACAACAACAAACAACTCAAACGTGCACAACCCAAGCTTCAAATATTTCAAGATGAGCTTCTCCTTTACGCACAACAACAAATGAAGGAAATCACAATGTAAGACCCAATCAACTAAGCGCACCACAAATGGAGCCACAAACCAAAGATGAAATAAGTTTATTCACCCAAAAAGCAAGGAGAGGAAGAATAAGGTACAAATTTGAGCATTTGAAGGCACGAGGAGGAAGAAGAAAGCTTGGGATTTGAAAGAGAAAAATGGGCACTCGAGAGATGGTGCGAAAAAAGGTGCCTCTAAATCACTTAAACAATGTCAATCAGGCCATATCACCCACGTAGAAAAGTCATTTATATCGATTCCTCGCATATTTATAATAACAACTTATAATCACACTCAGACGTTAATAACAATTAACATTTCAAATTTATTCCTAACACTCAAATATGTTAAGTATTATTGTTTAGTTCATAACTCTAAAAATATTTTCCAGTCATATTTAAGATTTTCAAACATGTAACAACTATTTAGAAGCAAAACAAAAATACCAATAATCAATCAAGAACAGAATATTATATCATATTTAAATATCACCTCAATACATAAGAGTTCGAGCAGATTACTCTCAATCCCAAAGGTAGAATTAGCCACGCATACTTCTAGCACCTTTTATTCTCCCAATTGGTTACAAATCACTTGGTGTTTTCCTCTCAAATATGGCACCCTAAGATTGTGCCTATAGCCCCCCATTTAACCAAATTTACTAGGGTTAGGTGACTTCCTGCATCGCGCTGATGTGTTTAATGATAAAAACATAAAATGACCAAATTTGTTTGACATTATCAGTGTATTAAAACTTCAAAGTGTAACTTATTCCAACTAACTCCCAAATGTTTAATTACTGACTGCTATCACTATTCCTACAACAAAACAACTGATCCCCTAGACTCTTACTTCCCTTTCTATTTTACCTAACATATACGTCAATTATAGACACTGTAAAGACCATGCTAATATTAAGACACCAAATACTCAGAACACGGGCCATCAACCAGACAAACATACATTAACAAGAACAAAAAAAAATCTTAAACATTCTTAGTTAATATTTTGGTGAACTAATTTGAGAGAAGGTAAGAGTATCTCATTACCCAAAACTTCTTTCCATTGAATAGTGAATTGTTCTTCAAATTCCTCTGCTCACATATCTGCACAACAGAAACAGAAGATAATCATAAGATGAAACAATGGCACAAGAAAACAAACATAAACAAATGCGATCCACCTCAGAAATCGTGTTTTCCAATATGTTTTCAAAGTAGGGGATGCGGTTGTAGGCGTAGTTAAATGCCACAAAAACCTTCAAAACCAGAAAACGTTGGTTAGAGAGAGGAGTTTGAGGGGAATGGTGAGGGTTAATAGCGTAGCGAGCCTGTGAAGGTTAAAGGTCTAAAAGAGTCAACACAAGGAGCAAGAAAGAAGAAGGATTCGCAGTGGTTGCATCTTTCTCCATCGCAACATCGTTGATACCTTAAGAAATCTTGAACTCTGACTACGACTTCGCCCAGAGCTATTCAAGCCGGCAGGTAATTGCGTCTTCACGGTAATGGCGATAATAGAACCAATGGAAGCATCGTGTTGGCGTGGATGCGTATGGTGTGGGATATGAGAGTGAGAAGAGTTGGGTTAGGCTTGTTACGAGAAGAGTTGACGATTACAAAGGGATAGAAAATGAGAGAATTATGTCTGTGTTTTCAAATGGGAGGGTTAGGTCTATGTTTTCAAATGAGAGGGTTTCCAAAGAGAAGGAATGAAAGGTTTATAGATGAAAAATTGTTTTTTGTGAAGAAAAGGAATGTCGTCGAGGAATGGAGAAATTATTTTTGGGAAAAAGAGAATGTTATGGAGGGAATGGGGAGATTTTATTTTTTTGGAAAAAGATTAATGTGAGGGAACGAAAATGCTTATATTTTTTTGTACTTTTTTTAAAATCCGGATGTAACTCATTATATACCGATATAATTTGTATGTACATATTTCAGTTTTTTTAATTAAATATATAATATTTGACATACAGATAAAATTCGTATGTAATTATTTCCATTTTTTAATTAAATATGTAATATGTTATATACAGATTGAATCTGTATGTAACAATTTATGCTTTTTTTAATTAAAAATATAATGTTGTATATACAAATATGATCCATATGTAACTATTTCCGTTTCATGACGTCAAAACTATATTATGTAATTATTTTTTATTTACATACAAAAAATCGTATGTAATGTATATTTACATACTGAATTAAATTCATATGTAAACATTCATATGTAACACTCAATTTGCATACGGATTTGTATCTATATGTAAGAATCAGTATGTAAATAAATAATTTCTTATAGTGTGTATAAATTAATTTCTAAACTAATATCTAATATTACTAAAGTTTTAACTATCATTACAAAAAAAATAACTAAATAAAAATTAATTTTAAAGACAAAAAATTATTAATTAATGTATTGACTACATTTTAAAATTAAATATTTTATATATTACATTTCTCTAATTTATATAATATTATACAATTTAATCAATATACTAACTATTTTATAAAAAAATTTAATTTTTATTTAATAATTTTCTTTTAGTTCCTAATCTAAATATATTCCATAATAATAAATTAATATACAGTATGAATCTGTATAGAAAAGAGTATGATCATAATCTTAAAAGAAGTAACAACAAATAGAAATATGGTGTTATTAGGTTTTCTCTGACATTCGAGAATTCAAAAGCTTTAAACCTAGCCTTCTAAAACTTATCCTGAAGAAAAATCGTGGCACGTATTGATGGAGTTGCAGGTAGTAACTGTCCACACCAAAACACAATTGCCATAACTGTTGTGCAAAGAAATTTTGGCACCTGCCTGGGGAGGTTATAACTGTTATAATTCCCCAGTTTATCGAACCATACGTAAGATACTGTAATAACATGTTTTCCAATGCACCTGAACATAATCAGAACTCGGATAAACATCATTAATAGATAATATTATATTTTTTTCGTTTTGTTTCAAGAATTTTTTTAATGATTGATAAGATCACTTTCAAGGTATAAATAATTAATATATTCTTTCAAAATAAATTTAATTGCTGCAGAATCAAATTTTAAAATTGAAAAAATAATTGCCATAAACATTAACTGGGTGGCTTTCAAGCAAAGTGCAATAATAGAGTTTTGAAACCAGAAGAATCGTGCGCACTGTTCAATTTTGGACTCTGTTGTAGTTTTTGTGTATATGAAAAGTCTAATCTCTTATTCACTCTTTATATAGGTAGTAAAAATTGTGAAGTTGCACACAAAAAAATAGAGACATAAGATTAATATAGTAATTAGTTAACTAAGTAAAACTTAAAGAAATATTGACAATAAGAAAACAAAAGAACTTTGGACTTTGTCTCTAACGATGGGGTCAGTGTGTCTTTTGACTAGTATCTCTGAACCACTTTGCTACCCTTATTGCAATTGTGGTATGGATAGACATGGAAAATGTAGTTGCCTAAAGTTTTGTCATTCCTCTCATGTTAAAGACTGAATTCAGAATGGATGCCTCCATGTTTTAAATGTGTTGGTTAAAGAGTTCATACTTAAAAAAAATATATTAAATAATAATTAATTTTAGAGATAAAAAATAATTAATTATTAAATTAATAAATTTAGATATTATTTTATAAATTAAAATTTTGTTAGTATCTAAAATAGTTTTTATTATTAATAAAAATTTATAAACTAATTTACAAATTGATCTCTAACATTAGTTATCAAGATTTTAGCTATTAACTATTTTAGATTCTAAATTAATAATAAATGGTTTTTAAAGACGATTTTATACCAGAATCGTCGTTAAAAGTGTCTTCATAAAAGAATTTTGAAGACGATTCAAGCCAAAATCATCATTAAAAGTGTCTTCAAAAGAGAATTTTTGTATTTTTTTCTAATATTAGTATTCTTACCTCCTGTATAATATACAAAATTTTTAGACAAAGCATGCATTGTAACAAAAATTGAACTAAGTTTAAATATCAAAAACTACATAAAATATCATAATTTAATCAACAAATTGTATAAGAAGAAGTTCAACACTAAACTTATAATGTCATTCTAATCATTCATTTACCCTAAGGTGTTATACATAGTTACAAAATATTTTAACCATGTTGTTTTAACATACTCCAGTGCTTATGATTATAATGGTTGTGGATCATTGAAAAACTGTAACATTTGAAATTTGTTTGAATTAGTTCATGATTAATAAACACTAAATTTTAATTTCTTTGTGTGTTGATTATTACCTTATCCCAACTTCTATCAATTCCAGTTCGCACAATGGTTGACATCCACTACATCACATGGTAACTGCACCCATAATTTTCATATTGTTTATTCCACTACAAGTCAAAATAAATGTTATTAAATAAATCGATGACACACATTGAAGTGGATGAACAAATTTACTTTAAATACCTTAAGGTGCATCCAAGTGAGCTTTTTTGCTTTTGCACTTCCCTACCACTCAACATGTTATATCCAAAATAAGCACTTAAATAATAAGATTTCGTGTTAGAACACATAACATTATGCAATATATAAGTAATAATATATGTCAAGTGAAATTATATAACCTATCTATTATGTGTTTAAAATGGTTAGGAGGTTTCTTATACAAGAAGCAAAACCATACAGTAGTATAATCTTGAACATATATTCCCAATGATGCCTACCTAAAAAATTAGTTAGTCTCTCTTATTTCAATAATTTAGTATAACTTATTTAATGAATATGGACTTACTCATGGATTTATGGAGCAATATAAATTTTTTTCCTCTACTCTTTAAGGCATTGACAATGTATGTTTGTGTTTCTGAGTTTTTGTTACTCATTGATTGAATGAGTTACAGGTCTATAAACCCATAAGTATCTTGTTTCCCCTCATTGAAGCATATTCTATAAATATACCTAAATTTCAATAAGTTATTAATATATATATAATAAATAAATAGTATACATGTTTTAATAATTGAACTTACATCATCCTTAATGTCCAACAAATCAGATATGAGAAAGTATAATAGTACATCACTGTCCTTGCAAAAACATTGGCATCCCATGGAACCTCTACGATGGTTGTATCTAAAGTCGTAGCAACTTCCACCATTGTTACCATAAGAACATCACTGGAGAATGTTTTCTTATTTTTCACAAGTAGTTTTGTCTTAGGTTTTTTATACTCATCAACAAACAAATAATTAAATTAGTTAGTATGTATAACATATTTCATATGTACTCATATTAGTGCAAATATATATCGTAGAATTTGATATAGGTCTCACAAGATGTCTAGGCCAGATAATGAAGGTATGTTGTGCCTCTACTACAATTGTCACATTTGATGTCGGCACGTGAACTGCAACATCACCATAAAGGGCCTTTTCCATTGTGACATTTATCAAGTGAGAAGGAAGAGTGTTAAACATAACTCGTAAGAATGTTAAACATGTATACAAAAAGTTTCTATCAATGATCTAAACATACCCTTATAATGATCCTAGACTAACAAAGACTCTTCCTAGCTCTAAAATCATCACATGAAAAAATTTCTCTCTCCAAGCTTGCACAATTTCTCAAAACTGACCCAAGAAAGAGATAAACTTACTCTAAAACATCAATGGATTATATAAACTTATTTTATTCTCCACTAGGATTACCATGACAAGCTCCAACCTTCAAAAGGATGAACAAATTTGTTTGATTTTTAAAGAGAAGTCAAGAAAGGTAAAGAGAAAATAGTTTTAAAGAGAAGATAATTTTTTATGAAATAAAGTTTGAATAATTAACTTTTATTTATTTATAAGCTTTATACTTCAATAAATAAATTATCAATATTTTATCTCAATTACACCACTTCTACTTTTAATCACTATTGCTAATAACTATACATACAAACCCTAACAATATTTTTCAATGTCATATATATATATATATATATATATATATATATATATATATATTATTATGGGTTTCATGACCTAGTGGTACCTCAACATAAATAATAAATACTATCATCATCCTTCAACTTGTTCCACCACTAAGAAGGTAAATTTATATTTTTATAAAAAAAATGAATAACATTAAATTGGATTTAGTAGACTTTTATTTATTTTTTTAAAATAGGTGATTATTTTTAAAAGTTTATTTCAAAAAACATTTATTTTAAATTTAAACAATGATTTGTCTACAACTATTTTAATTCTAACTAAAAAAAAACATTATAAGCATATTATTTTGTACATGGTAGAAACCATTAAAATCCAACACTATTGGTTTGATTGAGATTATGTTTGGTCGGCAAACCACACCAAAAATAATAAGTCCAAAATGATATTGGAAAATATTGTCAAACACATGTCGGGGACCTAAAATGAAAAATAAATAAAGAATGGTTAAAACTAATTAGAATACACTAATCAATTTATATTGTTAAATTAAACAAATATTAACTTTGAGAGTCGTGTTCATCTAGGCTTGCTTCAAAGAGTATCACCACTCACACTACAAGAAAATCATTGAATAGAAACCAATTTTAGAGACAAAAAATAATTAATTGTTATAGTGACTAAATTAGAGACCATTTTAGAGACTAAAAAAAATGGTTTCTAAATTAGTTTATATTATTATTAAATAGTTTCTAAATTAGTATCTAATTAGCCACCAAGATTTTTGCTACCAAATTTAGAATATAGATAATTGGTAGTTAAAACCTTTATAGCTAATTAGATACTAATTTAGAAACTATGTAACAATAATAAAAACTAATTTAGAAACAAAAAACTATTTTAATGTCTAAAATTATCTCTAATTTAGTCACTATAACAGCTAATTATTTTTATTTCTAAAATTGGTTTTCAATGATTTTCTTGTAGTGTCATAACATTGGATAAAATTTACATTTTCAACCACCGACCATTAAATTAACAAAAGTATGACACTTATGCAATCATTTTGTATTATTAATTAATTATATTTTGAGATAAAAAAAAAACTAATTATGATCTGAACTTATAATAGATTAGACCTTTTGTTATATAAAAATAATCAACGAATAATAATATATAAAGTAACTTCCAATATATATGTCTTAGTACATTTTACAAAGAAAGTTGTTTCGTGTTGGAATTCTCATCCAAAATAAATACATAAGCATTTTCCTTTATGGTGATTATATAGCACAGAAAAATTATGTCAAAATTTCCACTATTACGTGAACTTTTGTGCTTGTAGGGACTTGTACTAATGAAAGGAGAATCGTGTTTAAGTTTGTGGACGGGGTTTATGCTAACTAATTGTTTGCATTTATTTTTGCCCAAAAATTTAAATAAACAATCATTCTCTTTTTCCACATTCATTAACATAAAGAGTTTGACGTGTGTTTTGGATGTGTTTGCCATGGCCTAATTATTGAAATCCATGAGTAATTCAAAGGATTTGGATATATTCAAAGGATTTGAAAATATTAGTTCATTTCATTATTAATGTTGTTTAAAAAAATCAATTTCATTTTACTTCAACTCAGCAAATTAATCCAGAGAAAATTTATTTGAATTTGCAACATAATCCAATGGGATAGTAATTAATGTCAATACGGGATTTGTGATTTACTAATTTGTTGAACTTTAACAAATTCATTAATGAATTATTAATATATATTTAATAATTCAGTAAATAATTTTTATGCAGTGAGTCGTCAACTTTTTTAGAATCGTTTCTACAACTAATATTGAGACTCAATAATTAAAAGATCAAAGTCTTCTCATTTGTGCTATTATTTAATTTAATTAGTATAAGTCAGTTATGATAAAATTTAAATTTGTTGTTTATACACCTCGTTGATGATTTTTTTTCCAACAGCATTCTGTTTTATATTTTTTTTCTCAAAACAACTTTTACATATATTTGCATAACCAAGATTCAATTGATAAGATTTGTTTGTTCTGATTAAGTTTAACAAAATATAAACAGACGAAAATGACTTTGTTCAGTTTTTTTTTAAAAATATTAAATCTGAGCTCGCACTTGGACAGGTTTATCGTGACCTAAACTACCATTTATTTTATACTAATTGATAGAAATTATTTTGCTTTTACGAAAAGGTATTCTGAATATAATTTTTCTTTTCCATTTTAAAAAACAATTCCGTTAATATCACAAAAAAGAAAATATCAATATATATATATATATATACATATAAATTGATAAATGACATTTTGATAATGATTCTGTCAAAAATAGTTAAATGAATTAAAATTTAAAAAGATTATTTCAAATTTCAGAATAATAATTTGTACTTTCATTATTGGAGAAAAAGTCCAACAGTAAGGTTGAGAATTGAAATTTCAGATTTTCACAATTTCTTCTGTTTTTAAAACAAACACTGTTTCTTTATCAATTATTGAACTTTCTGTTTGTTAATTTTAAAATTAAAAAAAAAAACATAAAGAATTTGGATTCCGTTTAATTGAATCTTTCACCTATGCTCTTTCGGCCACGCGAAGCATCACAAATTCGGAATCCTCTACACAAGTCTCCACGTGCTCCCGTGAGCCCACCTCACTTGTGGACTTTGATTCTCACCCTACTCCCTATCTCTAAAATCAAGGGCCAATTCTGTTTTGCCACAGTCAATCAAGTCCACCCACGTGTCCAACCCTGAAACCGTTTCAACCCCACTCTCTATAAATCGAAGCCAACTACTGCAACCATTCCAACGCAAGAAAAAGTCCCACCGAGAAAAACTACAACAACTCATAGTCAGTGTGTGGCGCCGCCGTAACCTTACCTTCTTTCACTCTCTTTTTTCATTTTTTGCGCCTTCTGGGGCTCTTAAATTACGGTTATACCGTTCTGGTTATGAGAGATTCCAATCGGCGCCGGCCAGAGCCACAGAGCCGAAGCTCTTCTTCACAACACGGCTTCCCTCGCCAGAGATATTGTCGCTACCGCCGATTGAAATAGAGAGCAGCCGAAAAAACCTTCTCAAATTCCAACTTTACCCCTCCCTGTAAATATTATTTTTTATTTAACCGTTAGCAACAACCATGCAAAACTCGAAGAACCACCGCAACGGCCAAGCCGAGCCTCACCGCCGGGGGAAGTTGACAAACAAATCCTCTTCCTTTCACAGTAACTCATCGCCGCCGGCCACCATGTCCAGCACCCCACTCCGGCGGCCAATGACGCTGCCGGAACTTCTGTTAGACAAAAACCGCCCCACCGCCGTAGTGGAGGTTGTGCCGAGACAACCGCCGAAGCTACTGCTGAAGGTTACGATCATGGGAAGCCTTGGTCCCGTGCAGGTGGTGATGACGACAGAATCTGCCGTCGGAGATTTAGTGGCGGCGGCGGTGAACCAGTACATTAAAGAAGGTCGCCGACCAATTCTGCCGTCTAACGACCCTTCGCACTTCGATCTTCATTACTCTCAGTTCACCTTAGAAAGTAAGCTTCCCTCAACGAAAAAATTGATTTTTGTTAAATGGAAAATTGTTAATGATGTTCATCTTCTTGTTGTTGTTTCTTGATTTTTGTTGAATGAGAAATTTAATCTTCTTGTTATGGTTTCTATGTGCAGGTTTGGATAGGAAGGAGAAGCTGAGGGATATTGGGTCTAGAAATTTCTATCTGTGTCCGAGGAAGCACGGTGGTGGTGGTGGTGGTGACGATGGCTCAACGACGCCGTTTGCTTCGTGTTCAAGAGAGGCAGACAAAACGACGAAGGGTGGTGCGTTTGGATGGCTAAGGTTCATGGATTTCTCTCTCTGAAAATTATTGGTGGAGGATCCTATTATTCTGTCATAGTTATTTTGTTGATATTTTTCCTATCAAATTTTTAATTATTTTAATACTTCATTAGTGATGCCCAATTAGTATAAAAACTAATATGTCGGCCATTTCAATATTATTATTAGCTTTTTGGAAGAATCTTCTCTCTTTTTTTTTTGTTTTCATTTGAATTTTTGTTTACTTTCACGTGAAGCAATTCCATTCTGTGAAATGTGTCACACTATAGTGATGTTGATATTTAGTTATGATCCTTTTATACATTCAATAGTTTTCATTCATTTAAAAAAAACGTGATGTTCTTAAATGTCCTACAATAACAATCAATTAAAAAATAATTTTTATATTCGTAGTATATAAATTATAATATTTAGTATTAGAAAGAAGACAAAAGAGGATTAGGAACCAGATTAATCAAACTAATGCTCTCTTATGTCAGATTAATTTATTTGAGTGAAATTTCAGTGCATTGGAATTGAATTATAGATCTTCGGAAGTAGAAGACACTGACGCCACTTAGCGTACACGTTTTAAAAACTGTTGCTGTTTGAACAAATTATTAATTTGTTTAATTCATTTTATTTAAAGAAATAACATTTGTTGTTATATTAATTATTTAACTGACATCTTATTATCTTATTAATAAATACATTATCACGCATGTTTATATATTTTTAATTTAAAAATAATTTGAATCTCTCTGAATAATAAATAATGAGACTCAAATAAATAGTCCTATTATTTATTTGATATCAAAGCCAAAAACATTTTGAATAAACATATATAGATTTTGTTTATGTAATATATATATATATATATAATGAATAATTATAAATTTAAAATGAAAATAAAAATTATTTACAAAAATTTATTATATTATTTAATCTATTGTGATATTGTTCTGAATATAAAAGATATAATATGATTATGATTCCTAATATTATTTTGAAAACAAAAGATATGATTATTTTTACTTAAATATGTGATATTATTTTGAAAATAAAATATATAATTATTATTATTTGAATCTCTTCTTATATTATTGAAAAAATTTGTAGGATGATCTCCGAAAAAAGCAGACAAATATTATTTTATAGAATGCATGCTACACCACTTTCAAGCTTTCGACTGCCAGTTTAGGGAGAACATCTTTCAACATTACTTACTCAAGTTAAATATTTGTGAACGTGTATCTTTTGTTCGTTCTTATTTATAGTTACTAATGACAACTAATAATATTTAATTTTTTAGTTTTAAGGTAAAATTTAAAAAAAAATACTTACAAGTTAGTTATTTATTAATTAACTTTTTTATTAGTGAAATTATTGAAAAGTTTTGTAAATGAATAACTTAACCTACTAAAATGTGTAACATAAACTAGTATAATCAATTTTCATGTTATTCATATTCTTTAAATCACCTCCCTAAATACTTTATTTAACTTTTCTTTTAAAGTATGATTATCGTTTCACAATCATTTTAAACTCGTTTCGTCTTATAAAATAAAATAAAAACATTATTTTACTTTTTAAAAAAAAAATCATTAACAGTGTTGATATCAATATTTAAATACTAATAATTTCAGACAAAATAAAAGAGTAAAGTATACAAAGATTTTTTTTTAAATTATACTTATAACAAGCGTAACCCCTCAAAGCACCTTCTTCTTTTCTTTTCTTACCCCTCTCTATAACTTTCTCTCTCTCTTCAATTTCTCTTTCATATCTCATATATTTCAAAATTCTCATCACAATGTTGTGGTTGAGGAGTCCGTGTACATTTATACTCAATCAGATTTTTAAACAGAGTAAAATGTTTTAGTTGATTTCCTGAAAAATCAACTAATTGTTTTTTAGATTTAACTGGTTGTTTTTATCAGCAGTTTATAAAAACAACTTTTAAATTCATATAATTGAGACTAGGGAAAGAAAGAATCACACAAACAGATTTATACTGGTTCACTCTTACACCAAGAGTTATATCCAGTCCCCAGAAACCACTAGATATTCCACTATGTAATCAACCACAAATTACAACCACACACACAAGAAGTGATCTTGATTTCCTCAGGAACACACATTTCCTTTGACAATTTAACACACCACAGATCAAAACCGCCTCTAACTCTGTGAAACACAGATCTTTACAAAAAGACAAAGATTAAAAGAATAGGAAAGAGTACGCCTGGATCAATTCACAGAATTGAAATAATGACTTAACACACAACAGTCCTATTTCTCTTGAAGAAAAGTCCAAAGCCTTAGGCCATCTTGGAAAACTAATTTAAAAAATGCAATCTGAATCTCTTGTAAAATCTCTTTCAGCTAGGAGTTTAAAACCCTTTTTATAAACTCCAAGTAGTTGTTAAAATCGTTAAAAACAAAAGCAAAAGTCGTTTGAAAACTAGCCAAAACAGATTTAACAAAACTTTGTTATGAAATTTCAAAAATCAATTGGTTAATTCTAAGTGTAAAACAACCGGTTGAAACGATAAAACAACTCTGGTTGTTTTTCCACTTCTTTTTTAAAACATATCTTTTTAAAAGGTTTCAAGATCAAATGGCCTTGGATCAATTCTTGAAGTGGATTACAAATTAAAACACTACAAAATATCCAACTAAACAAGCAGCAGGACTTCACATAATTCTTCAGGATTTAGAGTCATCAAAGCTTTGTTCAACATTAAGTATTGATGCCTATGTGCTAACAAATATCTCTGAGCTTCACTGATGATCTAAGTCACATAGACTAAGATATCAGGTGGTGAGAAGCTGATGGGGGAGTTCATGCACATCGTGACATATTAGATGCACGACTTGGGTTGTATTGAACTTATCCTGATCCTTTTTGTTGGATTGGCTGGTAATCTTTGGATCAGGTGTTAGTCTCTGGTAGGACTCACTTAATACAGGTCTTCCGGAAGGCGTCAGTTGTTGTTTGTTGAATATATTGGGTGTGTAGATCCATGTGAGATCTATGTGATTTTTATGTTGAGATTTGAAGAAAATTGAATAATTGAGAAATTGATCCATGTAATTTGATTTTCTCTTTTGATTTAATTGTGTATATTATAAAATTTTATTTTTACTAGTTTACCTTTGCTTGCTTTTATTGTTGTATTTAAACTGCAGTGACTGTACTATGTACACAAACAGATGATCATACAGGTGCAAGAGAGCCTGAAAGACTTTAGAGTTTCTTTTAAGCTATGGATTGTAATTGTTTGTATTTTTATAAATACTAATCATGCATTAGGAATGTTTTGAAAAACTCTAAGCTTGTGTATAAATTTGTAGAACTTGTATTATAATAATTAAAGATATTTATGGGATGTTACAATACTTATAATTTTTTCATTAGACAAAAAGAAATTATTACTAATTTAGAAAAAAATAAAATTATTTTTAATTTGGATAAGTTGTAACTTGTTGGCACGACTTCTTAAGACGTTATGCATGGTGATCACTCATTGCTGAAGTTGTGTCATGGATTCATGATTTCAACTGAAATGAGTTTGTACAAAAATCATGTGGACTTACATGAGTTTGATTTAGATTGAGTTTACCTTTTTTTAAAGTAAAATGGTATCAATCATGCACAACTTCAGCTTGTCAAATTTTTTAAAATAAAATTTCAGATTCAATATATTATTTATTAGAAGAATTAAGAAATAAAAGTGAGGGATTTGTTATATAATTTAGGATATGGTGAAAGTTTTTATTATTGGTTATTATTCTTTACACTTTAGTATTTAAGGAAAAAGGTTGAAAGAGTTCGATGACATGTAAATATGATAAATAAAAAATAAAAGAAAAAATTGTTTGTTTTTTTGTTTTTTTTTTTTAAATTAGAATAATTAATTGAATTATTAGTTTGACAATTTTTATAAAATTAAGAAATATTTAGTTATTTTTTAATTGAAAAAATAATTATAAATGGTATTAAACCCTAACAAAAACGAAAATTAAAAGCTAAAAATATGCTAAAAAAGCAATAAAAAAATTATTAGTAAATGATTGATTTTTTTAAATTTTTAACGCATCTTGAGTTCTTTATTAAAAGTTATGATTATTTGGAGTTTTTTCTTAAAAAAACATTATAAATTCTGTGAAACTTTTAATATTTTTAATTATTTTATTAATTATTTTATTTTAAAAACTAAATAAATTTTATAAAAAAATAGCGAAGTTAAAATCGTGCTTTGTATGCACAATCTTAATGTAAAAATAATACAATTGAAATGGTGAAATAGTGATACGATTTCGATAAGTAATATTATATTTGTATTGAATGACACGACTTTACTTAAATATAAATAATCAAAGTCGTATAAGTTCTACACAACTTTTATACAAACTCATTTTAAGGAAAATCATAAACTCTTGTTATCACTTCAATCTTTATATACATAAAAATAGTGTGCATTATGCCTAATTTTTTAATTTTTTTTAAATTATATTTTATTGACATGACTTATCTAAATCAATATTATATTTTTTCAAATTGGTAATAAATTATGTAAACTGTACCATTTACTTGCAAAAACACTCAAAGACAGTACCAAAAAATGAAAGTGTAATGTTGTAAAAAAAGACGAGGTAATATTTAAAGAAATATGCGATCTGGGTGTAATTAAAAAAAAAAATTGTTTAATTTACTCTAAAATAAATAAATAACACCTAAAGTTATAGTTTTATGCATAGCTTAATCAATTTAAACGGTTAGGTGAGTATGAACAATTTTGAATTATGTATAATGTTACTGTACACTGAAACATTGTTACATTGTAATATAATCACGTTTCTATTCTATGCTCTAAACTACAAGGATAAATGGATATAAAAAAAAGGCAAATAGTTAATTTAGTATAGTAAATAAATTAGTCTTAGTATAAAAAAAATTAATTCCGTTACTTTTATTGGAATTTTGTTAATGGTTTAGATAATTAAAAACATGTTTGCTTTTTAATATTGTGACATGTATTTATTGAAAAAATTAATGTTGTGTCAACACACAATTTCTAGTATTTAAAATTTTGTTGTTATTAATAAAAAATTAAAAAAAATGATAAATAAAAATATATACCTGTTATTTAGCCAAAAAAATCATCAGAAAGTCAAAAAGATTATTTAGCCAACAAACAAAAATAATAAAAAAAAATTCCTGTTACTTTTTACACCACGCACCCCTCTCTCACACCTCCTCTTTCTTTCACTTTCCTTTTCACCCACTAGCCCATTTCACTCTTTCTCTTTCCATATCCCCTGTCACTCTTTACGAACCAACCAGCCCATCTCACTCTTTTCCTAGCCACACCCCTTTTCTTCTCTCCACACCCCCAACCCAACTTATTCTCTACCTTTCACACACCCTATTTCATTTTTCTCGTCCTCTCTCAACAATTCCTTCTTTCTCTCTCACCTAGCCTCACGCCGATCTACGCCGCTGCCGCCGACAATCCCGCTCCGCACCTGTCACCGTAACCTTGCATAATTGCGCCGCCGCACCATTAGGCGTTGCCACCCATCTTTATTCTGTTTATGTTTTCTTTTCTTTCTCATGTTTGGTTTCTTATCACCTTTTCTCTCTCTTTATTCATTTACTCATAAAACATATTTAAATGGTGGGTCCCACAGGTCTTTTTTAATAAAACAAAGAAAAAATAAAATCATAAGTTAAAGGTCCAAACATATACCAAAAAAATGAATTTGGGCCCATTTCGCAGATCAAGCTACATTTTTTCTCGCTGCACCCTAATTTTACCGTCGCATCCCCTCTTATTTTTAAAAAAAAAACCTGGTCTCATTCCTGGTCCAATTACTATTTTTTTGCATGCGCAACTCCTCTCATTTTAATTTTTTTAATAAATAAAATAAAATATAAATATAAAGAATAGTTGACATAAAAAAAAAATCAAAAAAAAATATTTTTTTTTATAAAATTAACAGATAATCTTTTAAGCTAGAACTACGTTATTCCTCTCTGATTTTCTAGTATGAACAAAATTACGTAGGAGCTTCTTTGGTTTGCAAAAAACAAGAATGTTAATACATTCCTTAAATACAAACCGACTCTCGGATCCTAATTTGTTTTTTGCATATCATAATTTTGCACATTTAATTAAATGTTTCAACATGTTAATATGTAAGGAGATATTTTACCCTTTTTTATATATAATAAATTCAAAATTCTTAGTGAATTTTTAAACTGAACTACACATTAATATTAATGTTAATTTATTTTTTAATTAACACATGTTATAATATAAAACCAAACATGTTACAATTACTAAAGATTATAGATTAAACACATGTTCATTTACCTCCATCTTGGATAGAATTGAAACAAATTCTACATAATTAAACTTGTTATACTAATACTATAATAATTTTTATTCTTATTATACTAAAAATAAAATAGGTTAATAAAAGTAAAAAATAAAAGAGACACTAATAATGGAGAGTTCTAATGTGAAAAATAAGAAGAAAAAGCATTTAGCGTGAACACCTATAAAATTTGTCTTGTGGATTCGATAAAGATTAACCTTAGTCCTACATATTTTCATTCATAATGAAAAATTATTATCTACGTAGTTGTAAATGAAGAGTTTTTGTTTGTGTGTTTAATTTTTTGAATTTTTTATTTTTCGAATTTTATGATCCATGCTTATTGGAGTATAAGACCATGGGAGCCATTATGCTTAATACTCTTACGAATTTAAAGATAGTGTAAACTATGCATTGATATTGTTGACTATTTTGATTTTTTAATTGGAGAAAGCATACTTTTTCAATTTTTTCAAAAAAGGTATTAGTAGAAGATGATGTGAATGATAATACAACTTCTCAACTGGTTATTAAATATCTAAAATTTGGTGCCAAAAATTAATTTTTATTTATTTATTTTACTTTTCACAAAAAAATCGTTGGTGATGGTATATGTAAAAAGTTAGGTGGAAAATAGCAGAAAGGTTGGGTCGAACAAACGGGCCCAAACTTTTTAAGAAAAAACTGGTGAGTGTATAAATAGAAAAGCTAGTGGTAGATAGAAAAAAGGCTGGGCCAGCCAAATAAGCCTAGGGTTTTAAATAAAACATGGTGCATATATAAAAATGGATGGCAAATAGTAAAATCATTGAGTTTATTGAATGGGTCGAAACAAAACACTTTTAACCAAACCACTCCTATTATCACCCATGAACAAACTGCAACCTAAGATTGTGGATTTCTTTTTGCAAAAAAAAGCACACCATAAAAAAAGGCACTCCTACAAACCAAAAAAAGAGAAACATTTTTTATATGAATGTTGATCCTCCCCTAAAAAAGGGGTTACTTTTTTAGGGGATACTTGAGTTTAATGATGTGCTCATCGTGGTTAACTTCTACGAACACCTGAACATGACTTTTTCGACATTCTACACAAGTGTGGCTAAATCCATAAATTGTAAATATATTACTTTGAGTGCACTTGTTCATACACCTGGTTAATTGGGTTGTCTATTATACAAACTTGTATCCCAAATTGTTCATTTATTTCTCATACTTAACTTTTGTGTATCATGAGATTACGACATAAGTGCTCTACGATAATCACTTATTCATAGTTCCACCACTTCATTTGCAGTCCCACTTGTTCACACATGTCCTTAATTGGGTTGCATGTTATGGTAACTTCAATTCTAAATTATGCACTGATCACAAAATAAAAATAAAAAAACAAGTTGATGTATTTTTATTCATACATCCATGAACCATATAACATACAAAAATTATCAATAATTGGTTAACATTGATATAAGCTTTCGTATGTGTTACCGACAGCGACCATTTAAATAGCTATTGCGAAATTGCACCGCCAACTATATTAACGAACTGCATATACTTAAGAAGCCATGATTAAAAGTTTCAAACCATTCTTGTTTTCAATTTAAAGGTCTAAAATTTTCCTCAAATCAAACTCCTAAAATAATTACATCTATATGACATTGCTTATACATGTACAATAATACCAACAATAGTGCACCATCAACTTCATAAGATTTATCTAACACAACGCACAAAAATTTAATGAACCACCATAAATTAGTTTTTCACTTACATTTCAAAAGACAAAAAAGTACAAAAAGCACCATTACCATATATTTCAACTAAGAAATGAAGAACTGACAACCTATGTTCATCCCTAAACGAACTAAATACATTACTCCTCAAAAAATATAATGCACATATAGTAGTGTAAAAGTGACGAACTAGAAACTTCACATATGCAATTAACAACACTTTTGTTTTCAATTTGAATAAGTAGTACAAGATGTTTTAATGATAAAACTGTTGAACCAAGTGGTGTTCAATGTTTTGAAGAATTCAAATCCTTTGAAGGATGATGAAGCCTCTGCTTTGCTTGATGCTCTTGTGCTGGTTTAAGCTTTGTTCTGGGGTAGTTCAATGTTGTAATCAACCCTTAGATTAAATCTCAAAGCAATTAGCATCTCAATTTTATCAAAGCAAAATGTTTTTCAAACTAAGTTGAAAC
>Ga0123342_1001177_pt1 | contig 43797 bp, 14 predicted proteins | sample Turbeawhitnodule_FD_89960 | JGI IMG/M metagenome (GOLD analysis project Ga0123342, IMG submission 89960) | Root nodule microbial communities of legume samples collected from Mexico - Turtle bean Mexico white nodule | ecosystem: Host-associated > Plants > Roots > Nodule | place: Mexico: Nepantla...
AATAAAAAAATAAAAAAAAAAAAAAAAAAAAAAAAAAAGAAAAAAAAAAAAAAAAAAAAAAAAAAAAAACAGAAAATGAGATAAAAATAATTCAGCTTTTTTTTCTTCAAATTTACGAAGAATTACACTTCAAAAATAAAATAAAATATATATATAACAAACTATTAAATATATATTATATTCATATTCATATTATATTATAATAAAATAATAAATTTCACATCACTTCATTTCTTTATTCTCAATATCACTTATAAATTTTAAAAATAATCACAAAAACATTTTAACTTATTTCAATTCAAACAATTTTATTTTTCACACTTTCTATTCAAATTATTCTAAATCTACTATCTCAAATCTCCTACACTGTCTAAATACACATAAACGCTTCCATTGTTTCTCAAGGAAAACTTATGACACAAATAATTATCAGTTTATTAAAAGAAAACACAATCCTCAATTATAATTTGAAGGATGTGTGTTTGAAAGCTTCCAGTGTCTTCCATCACTTTTCACTTTAAAATATTTAGATTTATTTGTAATTTTTATACTTATATTTTATAAAATCGGTCGTTTTAGTATTTTTTTTTTAAAATTTAAACTCCATAATTTTAATTATTTATAACTTCAGTTTTAAATTTTTATGCAATTCTCATCCTTTATTTTTAATTGTGGGCACCATTATTCAATTTTTAGTTTTAAAAATATACTTGTGAGCTTAATGTAGAACCTAAATAAATGAGTCCTTTTCAGTGAAGTCCACATAACTTGCGGATTTAAACAAATTTGGTTCCTTGTTTCAATTCAATCCAACATCTTTTGTTTGGACTTTATCATACATGAAATTAAACAATGATTAGCAACTAAAGTCCATTGAAAGAGGAGAAGTCAATATTTGTTTATTTAGTGACTGTTATTTTATTTATATTTTACTCTTGATTTCTGACTAACTCGTTTAACCACATGCAATCTAGGGGGAGATATCAAAGTAAACATAATCTAACAAGGTCGATAAATAAAATTGGGTTGGATAAAAAAAATAACAGAATTCAAATTAAGGTTGTTTTATTTAGTACATCGAATCAAATGGATGCAGGTAGGTTGATGAGAACAAATAATTTAAGTTAAAAGTAATTGAATAACATTATTTCCGTTAAATATGTGTAAATATATTATAATTTATATAAATTTACATGTAATAATAAATTTAGTTTTATTTATAAGAATTAAATTTTAAAAAATATTTTTATTATTTATTTTTTATCTAAATTATTTTTATTATTTATTTATTTATCTAAATTATTTTTATTATTTATTTATTTATTTTGAAATGGAACCAATATGATTCGGCGATTTTATATAAGAACAAGTTGGACTTAAAAAGAATCGTAATCCATAAAATACGTGGCTTGAACTAGACCTTGCAATTTAACAAGTTAAGCTTAAAACAAATATAGTCTAAAATCAAAAATAATTTTTTAGTTGTTAGATTTTCATTTCAATATAGACCGTACTTAAATAAGTTGAAATGACTGGTAAACCTACAATTTAATATTAGATAAAGAAATATAATATTTTTAATTCATATATTTTTAGTTAAAGATAAGATGTCAATTTCTATTGTTTCTTCTATTTGGTGCCAATAAATATATAATGTCTAATGCTTTTTGATGGATTTAATAGTTATATTAACTTTATGGTGATCATGATAATGCTAGTATAATATTTTTTATTAAAAAAATAGAATAATTGTGAAACATTTCAGAGATGGTTTATTACACACACAAAAAGTTATGATTCATACATAACTTTAATAAAAAATCATATATCCACCCAAACCAGCATTTATGGGTACCCATTCTTGAGAGACTCCAAAAGTTGCTCCATTCAATAAGAGAGACAAATAAATAACATAAATGTGTAAAATATCTGCACCCTATTGTCTCCAAACATATCTCTCCTTAAAATAATTGCCTTCATAAAAAATTATTTTTATTAATACGTAAAAATAATTAATTTAAAGATAAGTAAAATATAAAAAAAAACTAATGTTTCAATAAAGTGAGAGTGTTAATGAACTAAATTTGTTTTTAAAAAAATTGAAACTATAATAATTTTTCAGAAAAAAGGCATGTAGGTGGATATTAAAATTTAAAAGAAAAAAGATGTGGATCTGATTAAAGATGGCACAAAAGTCAAAGAAAGAGCTATTGATTTGGGTGAATGCATCTTTACGTTAAATGAGTCTATGTCATGGGCAACCTGCATTACTGTGGTTGCCTTAATTTCAAAAATCCAATTCAAATCTAGATAAATTTATATTTATATTTTTTAAATGATCAGTTTAGAATTTTCTAATTTAAATATAAATTATTTAACTGATTTTTTTTATATTTTAAAGATAAAATAGGTTGAATGTTTAAAAATTAGTTTGATATTGATTTTAAATCTAAAATAATTTAAAATGGCTCCATATTTACTAAAACTAGTTTTCACAATAAAAACCTATTGACACTTTTTATATGTCATAAACATTTGTAGTTAATTGATAGTTTTCAAAATAAATTAGTTTTTAATATTTAATGCATGTTTAATGTGAAATTAGGAATGATGATTATTTTTTATCAATAATAAAAAATAAATAAATGAAAGTCAAGTGATACAACCCTTATAAAGAAAAACACATTACTATTCTTTTAACTAGTAATTCCTACCAGATAGACAAAGGTGATACCAATACAAATATCTAACTACATTAATGAACCAACCTCACACAAGTTAAAGGATCCAAAATCCAATTAGAATAAGGAAAAGAAGCATGACGGAACTTTACACAGATCCAAGGTCAAACTTTTAGTTGCGTCGATTGAAATACTTCTAAGAAATGGTGATTGTTATTCCATTTGAATATTTTAATAGGTGTGTGACTTCTGTAAGAGTGAATGATATACTTTTTAAGAGTTTAGTGTTGAGATATGACTAAAATATGATTTGAATCTTTAAAAAATTAATCTAAAGCTCAAGTTAAATATAATATAAATTTAAATAGTTAGATTGAAATTAGATTTAAAGTTAAGTATAATATATGCATGATTTTTTTGGTCTTAATTAATTTGAGTGATACAATTCAACTAATTGTTCAATGGATATGAGTTAAAAAACAGGAAGACGTGGATCTTATGGATTACATTGGAGTCAACAGTTATCGGTTTTCATTATCATGGGCCAGAATTCTCCCCAGTAAGTTTTCTTTTTTATTAAAAAATTAATCAAACTTTTTCATTTTAATTTCTTAAAATTTTAATTGTACAATCTCATTCTCACATATCATAATTCTGAACTTTTGTTGACATTAAAATAATCTTCTCAAACACTGGTCTTATTATCAGTTGAAAATACAAATATTGAATTGATGTAACTTGCTGAAAAGAAATTATAAATACAATAATTAATATTGCATCAAAAGCTGAAAACATTAGTTAATTTAATTATCTTGAAAGGTTAAGACTGTAATAATTTTGAATCCTTAAAAATAACAAGCTGCATTTACTTTTTCTATCTCTAATATTACATTACAAATTTGATCCAGAGGGTAGATTCGGCAAGGTGAATCGGGCTGGGATTGATTACTATAACAGGCTAATCGACACACTTCTCTCCAGAGGTTTCATTCTTTTGTTATCACTATTGTTATATACTTTTTCTATCTCTAACTCTTCTTTTCTGGTTTGATTTAGGAATAGAACCTTTTGTCACAATATCACATTATGATATTCCTCAAGAACTTGTGGATAGATATGACGGTTGGCTAAGTCCTAAGATTGCGTAAGTACTTCTGATACCAACACATAAAAGTAGAATAAAAGAGTGTGGTCACGAATATTATGGTAAATGTAACGTTGATTTTTGTAGGGAGGATTTCAAGTATTATGCAGACATATGCTTCAAGAACTTTGGTGACAGAGTGAAATACTGGATCACATTTAATGAACCAAACGTTGCATTTATTCGTGGCTATAGAATAGGGATATGGCCACCTGGTCGCTGTTCTGGTTCATTCGGGAATTGTTCCGTTGGTGGGAACTCAGAGAAGGAACCTTTTATTGTAGGTTCTAACTTTCTCTTAGCCCATGCCTCTATAGTTGGTCTCTACAGAACCAAATATCAGGTAAGATATATGAGTTTTCTATGTTACCTAAATATTTTTTCATATACTTTGATTAGTGTGACATTATTAATCTCAGAATTAAAAATAATAATTTTAGAATTATATATTGTAATTCTGTTCTTATGGAAGGTTAGTTATAAAAGATAGAGGGGGAGAAATAGGTAGTGTGAATAAAGAGTTTAAAACTTGTAGTTGTCCAAATATCAGCAATCTTACGCGAAACGTTTGAATGGCAGAAAAAACAGGGAGGGAAAATTGGACTGGCAGTGCATACTATGTGGTTTGAACCCATCAGCAACTCCTCAGAAGACAAGATAGCTGCTGAGAGAGCTCAAGCATTTTATATGAATTGGTAAATAGCTTTATTATATTTTGTGAATATGCATGAATGCATGTTGTTCATGCATGGGCTCTTGAAGATTGTGTTATGGTGGTGAATGAAACATGTAGGTTTTTGGACCCAGCTATCCGAGGGGAGTATCCAAGGGAAATGCGTGAAATATTGGGAAAAGACCTTCCACCAGTTCCATATGAGCTTGAAAAACTGAAACCTTCAATAGATTTCATTGGAGTAAACCACTATACCAGTTACTTTGTTAAGGACTGCATCCACTCAGAGTGTGAACCAGGACTAGGGTCTACAAGGACAGAAGGTTATGCTCTAACATGGGCTCATATCAATGGCATGACCATTGGAAAACCGGTGTGTATATATAGCTTTTCTAGATTGAAGAGCATGCACCTTCAATTTGAAAAATAATGTTAATCACAGAGTTAATGCATGCAGACTTCACTTGAGTGGTTGTTTATTTACCCAGAAGGACTGGAGAAGATTGTGACTTACATTAAGGAGAGATTCAACAACATACCAATATACCTTACTGAAAATGGTGAGTAGTACATATACCCATCACTCTTTCCTCCAATCTTTAATACAAACATTTCTAACCTAATTACACGTTCTAATGAAAATAATCAATTCAATTTATTTTGTTAAGTTATTTCTTATAAGTTTATTAATATGGACAAAAGAAGAAAACAATGCTTACAAAAAGGATTAATATTTTTTTTATATATCTTATATTAAAGGCCGACAGGTATATATGCATATAGCTTTAGTAAATATTTTCTTTTTAAAATATAACCACTTAACAGTTTTTTTTTATCAATATAATAATAATAATAAATATAAATAAACATAAAGAATTAAAAATTTGACTGTTATTATATTAATAAAAAAGAGTTTTGAAGTAGCCGTATTTTAAAAACGTTTGTCAAAATATATTTTTTCTCTGGTCAGTCTCCATATGATATTTGGTTGAGTTTTCCAACTTAGAAATAATTGATAAAACTTTATTCTGTATATATTGTCTTGCATAGGAGTTGGGGGGAAGGAGAACGCCAACATGACCACTAAAGAAATGATCAATGATGTGGACAGAATAGACTACTTGCGTGCTTACTTGGATTCCTTGGCAAGAGCAATAAGGTGTTCACATACCCATCTTAGTCTGGAAAATATACACACCAAACTTGCACAATTTTTTTTGTCTTGATAAAATATTATGAAATAAGTTATTAGAAAGCAATAACACCCTTTCAGTTAAGAAAATGTTTGTTGTTGCATGAACAGGAAAGGAGCAGACGTGAGAGGGTACTTTTTGTGGTCTTTGCTTGACAACTTTGAGTGGACTGATGGATCCTCAATTAGGTTTGGACTTCATCGTGTGGACTATGACACTCTCCAAAGAACTCCAAGAATGTCTGCTTCTTGGTACAAAAACTTCATTGCTCTTCATGCCTCTGGCCCAGGCACGAAAACTCGTCACACTCAAGAGTGACAAAGAATCAATGGAGTGCTATATAATTTACTTTCAAGGAAGAATAAAAGCAGTTTTTTTCCCTTAGTGGTATTATTAATGGGCCACTGAAAGGGAAGCAAAATGCTTGGATGAAGGTCTTTATAGTTGATATATCTTCCTTTGTTCTTTTATTCTGGTACATCTTCCAGTACAATACCTCGTTAATTTTTTTGGTCTCCTCCCACTCATTCACTCATTTTGGAATGGACCTTGTAAAATCTAAGTGAGACAAGAAATTAATGGGGTGGAAGAAGTTAGTGTCTGATTATTGTTGTTGTTTTCTTTAGACTTTTGGGACTCAATATTTTTATAATTGTCATTTGTAATGTATTACAGTAGACAATTTGAAATTTGGATTTATAGTTGATATTGGTCGATTCAAAGACATATTCTATGAAACCTATATGGATGATTAAAACTTCAGAAAGAAAATGATGATAATAACAATAATACGAAGTAAACATACTCTTAGAAGTGCATGTAATCATGTGAAGTAGTAGAACCTAAAATCAATGATGAACAATAATTAACAGGCATTAGATTTTTGTTATGCAATATTAAATATCTGTTAAAATATTGATGATGTTGATTAAAATAGTTGAAGGGAAAGAACTCCAAAATCATTAGCAAGTTAGTACAAGCAATTGATAGTCATCCTGGCCCGAAAAGCGAATGATTGGAAAAATACAATACAAAAATTTGAGGTTGACGGGAGCTTAAGATATTAATAACACGACCTAATCAGATGTTACTAATAAGTTGACATTGTCTCATTTCTTCAATCTCTAGTACAATATATAAAGCTAAATTCTCTTCTCAAAAAAGACTTCTTTATCCATGAATGTCTCTCTGGTTTACGTGTTTAGACTTGACTCTGCTAGAAAATGTGCCAAAATGCTCACCAGTACATGAAGTCCTCTTCTTTTCCTTTTATTTGGGTTTCTAGTCTCAAACCTGCAAATCCCACTGCCTTCACTCTACAGCCTCTAGGAAATATTGTACTCTGACCCTCACAGAAGGAGAAACCAGCACAGAGTGATTCGTGACCACTCTTCCACCTTTAGAATATCTGCTTCTGCGTACAGACACATTTCTTTATTTTTCAGCCAAAAAAATTAGTTGTAACACTGAATCAAGATATTTTCAATCAGAATGAATGATAGTATACTCACTTAAAACTGAGGCAAGATGAAAACATAACTATAAAGGTGAATCCCTGTTCTCAACCCTAGCACACGTTTCAAGCCTTTTAACACCTCCACCAAGGTGAACCGGATTCGTAAAAGTGGTCATCATCATCCCATGAAATTTGACATGCTTGAAGGCCAATTGCAACACCTGGCTCTTTTCCATGTTGTGCAATCCAATTTACAACAGCCGTTTCTTTTTCACTCTCACTACTGAAATCTCTCTTGTATTTTCCAAATGGATTAAGTCCAGGATTACTCATATCCCCAATTGCAGCTGGCATATACATAGAATCACCAACTAATGGTGCTCTACAGGCAGCAAATTGAGCTCGAATCTGCATTTAAATTTAAGTTACTATCCAGGTACAAAACATAGCTTCTTTATCCTTAAAGATGATCAAATAAAAGAAATTCCAAGATTCTCTAATTAGGCCATATTCTGATAAGTTTCTTTATAAACACTAAAAAATGAAGAAAATAAGAAGGAAAAAAAAAAGAAATAAGTTTCTACCATAAGTTAAAATTAACTAATACATGAACTCATAGAGATGTTTATCCAAATAAGCTGTTTTCGAAACACTACCAAATAGGCCACCAGCAGGTTCACCATTCGTATAAAAGAATACAACATTTAAGTGGTTGATACCAGATTCAGGGAGATATAACCGCCCAAATAACGAGGGAAGATATTTTCAAATTAAATTCCTCCTTGCAAAAAGTGTATTCTGATATTTAGACCCAACAATGGCAAGAACAGTATACTTTATAGCTACCATTTGTCATTTGTAGTAGCCGAATAACTGTTTGACTAACAATGGCCGTGATAAAGAAAAAAAATATGTAGAATAAAATAGATCATGAACTGTTATCAGTTTACTTGAGGATTAGAAATATCGCTCAACTATATATCTTCATTAAATTTTTTGAATTGATTAACGTTTATTTATTCTAATCTGCCAACACATACGTATTAAAATAGGTCCCTTCACTAAAAATACAAACAGTACATAAAATGACCACTAAACAGACCTGATGGGTGCGACCGGTAAGAAGGTTGATTTTGCATTCGTATGCAAAATCTTGATAAGGCCACCCACAATCTTCAACACAATACTTGTCCTGTATAGAAGGAGTTGGCCAGGGAACCTTTCTGCATTCCTGGATCTCAAGTTGACACATAAGCCATCCCTTGATAAAATCTGCATTCAAATCAACCAACTGGATTGAATCCACAATACAAGACCCTTATTGGAAACTTTTTAACCTAGTTACAGAGAAGCACATATTTGATAGAAATTCCTAGTCCATTCAAATTACTCAGTCAAATAATAACAAATCATGCTGCTGAAGTACACTAGGCTAGGCTAAACCATTCAAATTAAACTCAGTCAAATATCATAAAATCACATATGTTCATTAAGGAACTAATTTCCATCTAGGGTAATGCACCTAACCAAAATATTTGGGTTAAAGAGTAAATGACATCTCAATTTCAATCAAATAGTTTAAAACATATATATTATTCTCAACAACATCATTCTACCTTCTATTATTCCCTTTCAGGGAATGGAATATTGACTATCAGCCAAATCTAATGTCTAAAGTAACACTTATGAGCCACCAATACCATGATGAGGCATGGTCCTGCTTCTCCTGCATGCTGCTAAAGATAGTCAATGAAAGCACACTTTACAATCACTTTAGCAACTTCTATTGCTAATCACTCAAACTCATGTGGTTACCTTCTGAAATAAGTCTAGGAGCCATGTTAATAGGGCGCATATAGTGGGTAATGATTCCCGTTGGCAAAGGAGAAGATGCAAGAGCAAGATAGAGCTTCTTCACCTTTTTCTCCTGAAAATATTGATTGCACAAGTACTCAATAACGATTACAATGCTATTTCAGTTAAAATCAATTTTTATTTTCAATTGATTAAAAATGCACGATATAATGCTGTAGAATCCCATCTCACAATGGAGATTAAATCCCTCATGCCTTATATGAGTGTGCCCTTTCCAATAGAAGGTTATTCTAGCATAAGATAAGAAATGGGATCAGACATACCCTAATTTTACCATGAAAGACAGAGCAATACTCTTTAGTCCTAGCCAATACCACACTGCAAGTGATGACATTCCATTACAATCTATGACAATCAGAATGACAAAGAGCTGTAATTACTTTTAACATAAATGCAATACCAGCCTTCGGTGCAATTATCAATTTGATGGGTAGTCATCAAAGGGGCTGTCAATCCCAAGGCTCGAGTTGCAAAGGTTGCACAACTTTCTTCAATGTTGTCAGTAGTGCCACCCACCTAACCAATATTTGAAGAAAATTGGGAGAAACTAAAAGCAATTAATTATTTAATTGTGTAAAAATATCAATAAATTTAAAGACACATTAAAAAGAAAATTGAATTATTGAGTTGGGTCTCTTGGTAATTTTAAGGAATAACCCATTCAAGACTAGCACAGAACCTAACTAAACCATACTCCACCCTAAAGCTGACACAGAATAGTGAATCCTGCTTGATATTTTTCTCCACACATATTGAGCATCAAACATCAAATCAATCAAAATATATAAGTTCTTGAGATTTTTGTATCTACGTCTAATACTTTCGTAATGTCGTTGTTCCTTCATAAGGACGAAAGTGAGTGGACCATAAAGCCTACCAAAGATGGTGAAATTGGGAGACTAAGAAATAGAAAAGGCCATGTAATTTAAATCCTACCTAACTAAGAAATTGCCATGGAGATCTCATATTAATTTAATGGTATTTCAGAAATTTTGCATTTTTTATATATTTTGGAAAAACCAGGTATTTATGGCCTTGGAGTTACATTACTTGGGTGCTTTAAATTTTGTTATGATGCTAAAGTCTAGACTTGAGAATGAAAGTATGAGAAAAATTCTCGAGATTGATTCATCTTCATCTCTTAGCTAATTCATGTATTTATAAGTGCTCTTACATTAGAGATACAAAGACAAGATCTGAAAAGGCTACAATTATGAGACAGATAGGTACTACAAGACATAAATTAAACTATTCTAACAAGTTAACATATTCTAACACGTTAAACAATTCTAACACTCCCCCTCAAGTTGGAGCATACAAATTGTATGTACCAAGCATGAAACATATAATTGAGGTCCTTTCAAGGACTTAGTCGAAATATATGCAACTTGATCATTGGAGGACAAATTCCATGCAGATTTCCCTGGACAACTTTTCTTGAATAAAATAACTATCTATTTCTATGTGTTTAGTTCTCTCATGAAATAAAAGATTAGAAACAATGTGGATAGTTGTTTGGTTATCACTGTACATTCTCATATGCTAAATTTCACAAAATTTCATTTCTAGGTATTTCTTCATCCACATAGGTTCACAAGTGACGTCATTGTCCTATACCTAGCTTCCACACTAGATTGAGCAACTACATTTTGTTTCTTACTAATTCAAGAGATAAGATTGTCTCCAATGCAAACACATTATCCAATGGCAGAACACATGTCTATAAGAAATCTTGCCCAATCATCATCGTAATACCACCAAGACATTTGAGTATTTCCCTTATCTTCATATAGGGAACCTTATTTTGAAGCCTTTTTGAGATATTTGAGGAGGCAAACGACAACATACCACTGATCAAGACAAGAAGTCTGCATAAACTAACTAACCACTTCAATTGCAAAGGACAAGTTAGACCTTGTAGTAGTGAGATAAATAAGTTTCACAACAAATCTTCTATATCATTTTGGGTTTGAGAAAGGTTCACTCTGCTATGCCATTAATTTTTTATTTGGATCTATAGAACTATCCACATGTCTACAATCAATTATACATGTTTCTTTAGATATCTAAGACATATCTCCTTTGATAAATTACAATACCTTCCTTTCATTGAGCTACTTCAATATCCAAAAAATATTTATGACATTCAAGATCTTTGGTGTGGAAGTGAATGCATAAATGTTTCTTTAACGGAGAAATTTTAGTGGCATCAAAATACACTAAGTACATGCATCTTTTTCCTCTGTAATGAATATAAATGTTTTTCCTCTGTAATGAATATATCATCAACATACACTAAGTACATGCATCTTTTGAGAAAGATATGATAATAGAAAGTTCGAATTATCTACTTCACTACATTTCAACCCAAAATTTTTACAATGTGGCTAAATTTGTCAAACCAAGCATCACATAGAGAATGACGTAATTTACAAACTAACCCACACTTTTCCTAAGCAACAAACTTAAGTTGTTCCATGTAGATTTCCTTCGTTAGAACACCATGAAGAAAGACATTCATGATATGCAACTAATAAAAGACCCAATGGCAAACAACAGCCATGACAAGAAAAGTATGACGAAGGCAATTTTGGCAATAGGATAAACTGTATCACCTAATTGAGACCATATATATTTGTGTATATCCTTTGACCATTAATCTTACTTTAATAGTGTAAACTCACTTGCATCCTACGGAGTTTTTTCCAAGTGGAAGAGAAACTAGCTCCCATGTGTGGTTTTGGTGAAGAGCCTATTTTAACAATTATGGCTTGTCACTATCCAAGATGATTAAGTGTTTCAAATACATTTTTAGGAATAGTACTAAAGTACACATGAGACAAATGAGAAAAATGAAGGAGACAACTAATGGTAGCTTAGAAAATTGTAAATAGGATGATGATTTTGAGTAGACCAAGTCCTTTTCAAAGAATAATGAGTCATCTTAGATCTTCATTATTGGGAGTCATGATATTTGTAGATGGTGGTGAAGGACTTGAATAAGAGTACTCACCCTGTAACATCGAACCCGTCTCTTGTATTCTAGGATGGTAAGTGATCAAAAAGGTTGATGATGATTTTGATGTACGAGGTGGAGGAGAGTAACTTTGAAGAGTGGTTTGATTTTGAGTGTCACAGAATGACAATGGTTCAACTAATAGGACATGTAAGACTTGTTCGACAAAACTAACATCTTGTAAGGAAGAAGGGAAGAAAGGAGTCTCTTGAAAAAAGTTAACACTCACAAGAATGCAGTACTTTGATTTTTAGAGAATAACATTGATATCCTTATTAGAAAGGAAAACACATTTGATGGCTCTTGCAAATAGTTAGTTCAACCCCCCGGGGACAATTTGTACATCATTGGCACAATTAGGGCATAAATTACTTGCAGAAGCGGATCTAAGACTGTTAAGCCGCATATTTTTACCCCTGTTCTTTTCTACTAACCATCCCTCAAACCTTAAATCACATTTTGAAACCTATTTTTCAAATTTCAGCATCCTAAATTCTAATACCATCTGGGTCCTACATTCAACTAGTCTGGCCAAACTTAATGTTAGACGCAATCCAATTACGATTGTAGTATGCTGAATCTGAGACATCAGTAAAACCAAAAAGCTAGAGCAAACAGTGAAAGCTGAGGACTGACAGAGACAATGAATACAAAAATCCAGTCGATAACCAATTAAAATGATCTAAATATCAATTTTTCATCACTAGAGGACTCTGCGCTATCTAGCATTAAAAAAATTACAGAAACGATTGTACCATGCACATATACGAGAATTAATGAACTGAGTTTGTACTGTGGAATTGATTACATACTGATGTACCAGCAGGTTTATCCAAAACTACATAGGATTCCGCCACAGATATGATCCTTGATCTCCAATCAATCTCATAACACCTAAAAAAGGCTTTAAAATGTCGGACAACATCTTTCCAAAATAATCTAAAAAGCAATTTCATTCCACTAAACTCTAGGTGTACCTAGGAAAGCGTTTGGGGTGCACGTGGACTCGCAAATACGTTCCAGGCTCGACAAATTGATCCGCGTGAGTTACACGGAAAGTTTTTTGTGCCTCTCGCACAGTTTTGCCTTTGATAGAAGCTCTTTGGCGCAATACCGAAGGTTCCGTTACTTCTTTGAATACCCTAATTTGTTCTTCAGTAGCACTCGGAGGAGGCTGTGGACAAACAAGAGCGTAGTATACAGCTCCAAATTGAATCAGATCAGTAACGTACCTTCACAAAATGAAACATAGCATTTAATATTACTCGCGTGAAGAAAATATGAGAAAATAATGAATCTTACGATATGCAGAGACATGGAAAACACGCTTACAAAGGAGGAAGTTCCAGAGCCTTGCAAATATGTTCTAAAACAGGTCCTCCTTCTGATACAACTAAGTGTTCAACTCTCGGTGGAGTTTTGTGCAATGGACATGGAAGCAATCGATCGTACTTCGGCAAACTTAAACAGAAGCAAGTTCAGTATCATGCAAAATGCGAAGGTAGTGGAAAGGAAGTAACTATTGAAGACTCAACGCGAACTCTCAAGAATGTTAAGGTACCTATTAGAAGAGGAAGTTGCGGTTAAGTTTTCGGCGTCGGTTTTTGAGAATTCAGATTCAGCGGCGATTGCAGTGTAACTGTTGTATGAACTCCGACAGCACCAACTCGGTGCGTTCTTGTTCTGGTGATTTCTAAGTGCTGCTCGAGACATGCGAAAGGAGCGCGCCACTGCTGGCGTCGCAAGACTCCGGCAGACGCCTGAGAACAACATTGACGCCACCGTCACTGCCACCGAGCCCATTCTTGCTCTCCTGTCTTCGACTCCGACCTTCTTCTTGGCAATTATATGGGGCCTGCTATTGGTTTGAAATACGCAATCCCTGTTATGAGCTGGAATATTAGGCCCCATCCATGAACTTGGTTTAACATTGGGCCTGAATAAGAAGAATACTATTGGGCTTTTTTTCTTACACCGCCATGATTACTATCTACATCTTCAAATTAACAACAAAAAGACTAAAATATCTTCCTCCGCTGCACCCTGTTGATACAAAAAAATTCTGAAATGGATAATTCGAAGTCACCATTACAATATAGTATGAAAAGAAGAATATCCATTTTTAAATTATGGTGGTGCAGGTAGTAACTATAAATGTTAAGGAAATAAAAGCCTTAATCCCCTTACTTTTTAAAAGTTGGCTTAAATTCAATTTTCTTATAATTTTGCAAATATGCATTTTGACCCTTATAAAATTTTAATAAAAGATTTGGTTCTTTTACAATTAAGATATTTTAGTTTACGAGTATATTATTCAATTTTTCATAGAAAAATATTAGTTTGGAGAACCCAGTCAACTAGGGATGAAAATATTTTATTGTATATAAGTGGGTGCAAACCTTGCTCCATGAGTCGGTTTTATGGAGTTGAATTAGCTTAAAGTTCACTTCGTAATATGATATCACAGTCATTAAAATCTATCATAATGAGTGTTTGTTGAGTCTATCGTGTCATCCGCTATCGGGTTGTTATCGGACCACGCACCAAATCTCAATATTAAATAAAATAAATTTTTTTTCAATCACTTTTTTTCATTTCATTTCAAGTAATTATATTATTTTGTATCTACCATCAAATCAATCATAATTTTAAGGTGAACATCATCACACTCTCTGATCCCAAAACTACTAATAGAATAAGAGAAAAAACTTGAAAAAGAAGAGGGACTTAACTCGAAAAAAAAAAATGTTCAATCAATTCATCTTTTACATGTTATTATTTGTTTTTTAATTTTGATTAATCCAAATTTCTGAAAATTGAATAAAAATATCAAATACACACACAAAACCACTACGCTATGTTTTCGCTATCGCTGGTATTAGTAATATGTATTGGTCACTTGGTATACGTATTTGTGAAAGTTACAGAATTATTTATACAATAAAATAAATTTACATATTATGTAGAAAGTTACGTAGTCTAGTCAGTTTAAACAACTCTATCGAACTACTTCTCTACTTTCGTATCATCCGCTATCGGGTTGTTATCGGACCACGCACCAAATCTCAACATTAAATGGCTGACACGTAACGTGCCACCCAAAAGTTGGTCCTAGATCTACAGAGAATTACGCATTATATTTCTTTTTATTAATACTCTTAATAAAAACACAACACTTTACACTATAATAATTTTTTTTAATTTTTAATTTAAAAATATTATTATATTATTATTAATAGTATTAAATATATGTTTTTTTTTTATTGTTGATGTGTAAACAAAACTTTTATCAAATACTATTAGTATGACCAAAAGGTACAAAAATAAATATAATATTATTTTATTAAAATAATATGTTATAAATAATTAAAAAGTAAAATTATATTTGTTAGTGTGGTTTAAATATTTTTTTCAATTTAGCCTTTTTATTTTTTTTCAAAAAACCGAAAGGTTGGTCCGGTATTCGATCCGACGGACACATTTTACGCCTTTAACTCATCAGCCACATTGAATCAGTCGTTTAGACACCCTAATTTTAACATGCATAAATGTTTTTTAATATAATTTAAGTATCAATAAATTATATATTTCTGTTTCTCTGTCAAAACTTCTGGACAATGATTGCGAAATTAACAGACAATAAATTATGGTAGAAATATACTAATAATATTACACTTTTCTCGGTGAAACTTTGTCATTTTAATATTTCTAGAACAATAAATAAGGTACACTGATATTTAAATTAAAATAGTAAATATTTTATTATTGATAATATATGCATGTTCAACTATATGTATATTATATCATTTAAATATATATATATATATACATAAAAAAATAAGATCAAATAAGAAAAAAAAAATACTTCGACTATTGTACAAACATCAAATTTTTTAGAATCATTTACTTCAATGTAAAAACATGATTATAGCATAATCACATGAAATAAATATTTATTACAGGATTGAAAATAACATAAAAAAGTTGTATAAAAAATTATACATGCTATCCATAATATAATATAATATAGTATAATACAATATAATATATATATATATATATATTATATCACTTTAATTATTACTCGTGACATATTAAATTTATTAATTATATTTTATTACTCATCATTTCATTCTTATTGTACATTATAATAATGTATAACATATTATATCAATATTTAAATTGGTGTAATATAACGTTATATATAATTTTATTCATCTTTATATTAACGTAGGTGTCGTTAGAGTTATAATTGTCGACTTGAACAAGAATATATTTAGTTTGGAGACAACATCATGTGACTTATGGCATGAATAATCTCTCAAAAACTATAACAAATGAATTATTTTAATGAGTGTTTGAATATCTAAGCTCTTATTAGAGAAAGAATAAACATTGACTCTTTATCACTTGAAAGACATAACATTGGTGGAACATCTGATTTTGACACTACACTCCAAAGTTCAAAAATTCTCATTTCAAACCTTTGATTTTCAGTGCTTAAGTTATGAAAGGTTCAAAAATAGAGGAATTGTTTCAATATATCTCACTTCAATCTCAAACATAACTTGAAGGAAAAACTATATACTTATGATTATTTGAACATCACTACAATAACAAACAATCAAGTGTTATCTTTATAACATAAAAAATTGTGTAGATTATGATATCAATGATCTTAATTTAATATGACAAATTTACCTATTCCAAACATGTTATATCGTCAACTTCTCTGTTAATACGAAAAACAAAACACAACTTCATCTTTATTTCAAAACTCAAATTGAATAATTTTACATTTAACATCCAACTTACAGTAGAGTTGTTTGTCTTCCAAACAACAACAACTTCAAATCAGTAAACTTAAAAAACCTTAAGTTACAATACAACCCTTAATCCAACAAATAACCAGGAAGTAGATCAATTTAAATAAAATATGCTTCATAACTTGTGAACACGATAATGTTATCAATTGGAACCAAAGAGAAAAATACAAAAAAAAAAATAGAATAGGAGAAACTTACCCAAAAATAAATTATAATAAAATAGGTTTAGTCCAGTTAAAAGTAAGAGAAAATATAAAGAACAAAAAATTCAAAAATTTATGAATTTTAAAAATATAATTAAATATAAGTATGAATTTTAACTTCTATTTTCTTAAATTGTTTGTGCAAAACCAGAAAAGAAAAATAAATTTTTACGAATACCATATTTCGTGGTAGTTAAAAGAGGGGGAAAATGCACTTAAAAGGGTCTATAATTCAACAAGTTAAAGATGTGTATGAAATGATGTAGATCTACTATTGAATGCCTACAGATAAAAAATTAGGATAAATACTTACTGCTTTTGTAATTTTGATCAAGAATGTAGACTTAGCTGTACACACTTCCCAGGAAAATGGTCCCAACACTCAGTTATTTGTAGGGTAAGCTATTTAATAGGTACGTAGATTGAGTGAAGAGTTGTGAGATTCAAAGGGAATATTGAGATATGCTGCACATAATATAAGAAAATTGAAAACAGAAAAAAAAAATGTAAAGAAACGGACACAGAAGATGTCTCGTATTCATCATATGTATTTCTGAATTTCGAATATATAAATTATATATTAATATATACTAGAGTTAAAAGTATGAAAGTCAAGCATAACTCGTGTAATTCATTCATAACTTAATTATTTTTAATTATAGCATACACCTTCGTATTACGAAATAAATAATAATAATGATGATAATAATATAATTTTATACTCGTAAACACTATAAAACCGAAGCTAAAATATTCGATTAATAAAATTATCAATTACTTACAAATATTTATGATCAATTTAAAAATAATCCTACAAAAATAAATTAAGTAACCGATGTGATAAGATAATGATAAATAATATTATATTTTCAAGTATTGGTTTTAATCTTGAAGGATTTAAGTTTTACTGATTTTAAGTAAATTCTATCTCTCCTTTTTGTCAAAATGGCTTCTATATTTACAAAAATAAATGTTTTTTTTTTTAAAAAAAGGGTATATTTATTGATGGGTTAAAATGGAAAGATGTTTGAAATGAGAAGGAAGATAAGACGAGTGTTGATTCATGAGACGCACATGCAGTGTCTTAATTTTTTGTCAAATGTGATCGATTGGTGAGATCCTGTTTGTCTGAATCGAAGTCGAATCCAAGGGAAAATCTAGAGCATTCATGTCTCACGCGTACAAAATTTGACAGAACACTGAGGGATCTATGTCTAGTAAACATCCAACCTAATAATGTCTTGTGTTTTCACTCCTCCAAACCCAACTTCATCTAGATCCTCTCTTTCTTATTTCTTATGCCTACATATACATACAATAACACCATTACTATTCACCACTTAATAAAGAATCTAATCAACTCTGCATTAAATGTCAAATATATAAATTATTTTAAACAGTTTTAATTTTAATATTGTTTTTGTATGGGTGGGAAAATCTCGTCATAAGACTCTTGTTCACCTAGGTCTACTCAATATCTTTTTTTTGAGTTTGGACAATCAAAACGTGCGAGAGGTATCTGTAAAAGATTTATCAATATTTAATTTGTAATTGTAGACGATAAATGCTATCATTACAAGAAAAAATAAATTATTAAATAATAACTAAATTTAGAGATAAAAAAATAATTAGTTATTATAAGGATTAACTTAGATATTATCATAGACTAAAATATTATTAATATCTAAAATGATTTCTATATTAATAAAAAAAATTATAAAATAATTTCTAAATTTTAGCTACCAAAATTTTAGGTACAAATATTTTAGATTATAAATTAATCTTTAAAAGATTATAAATATTAATTTAGAATATAAAGTAGTTAGTAACTAAAATCTTGGTAACTAATTATTAGATTTTAAATTATAAACTATTTTATAAATTTTTATTAAAAATAAAAATTATTTTAAATATCAATAATTTTTTTAATTTATAAAATAATTTTTAATTTAGTTAAGAATAACTAATTATTTTTATCTCTAAAAATTTTCATTTAATAATATTTTTATAGTACACCTTAATCTGGAAATAGGTAACTTATATACAAAGTCAAGTTAGGTTTATGAGATATTGGACTTAATTAATACAAATATCATCTCTTATTAGTTTGACCTATGATAATTAATTGTTAAGTTATTATTAGGTAGAAGGTATTTGAAGAGACTGAGAAGTATTTCCTCAGTTATGTGATCTGAACGTCACTGATATTTACCTTTTTTTTTTTTATCGGCAACTGATATTTACCTAGTTTGGCACATCTATCTTAGCCATAGAATACAAACATAAACTCTAAATATTGTCTCAGTGAATTCCACACAAAATTCAGTATGTACTTAATTATGTTATTCATGTGAATAAATTTTGTAAGTTTAGTTTTAGGTTGATGGTTAAATATGATTTTAGTTATTTATTTTTCCTTTAAGTAAAAAAAACGAGTCTTAGTTTTTCCCCCCGTAATAAAGTATTATGTCAAATGATTGTGCAATATACTTTTTCTGATGAAAAAAATCGAAAACATGTTTTTTTTTCTTTAATATGACTAAATTTTAAGAACTCTCACTTCATCCAATTGTATTTTGTAAATATTTCAATTAACGTTTTATCTTTTAGTTCACTATCATACTTTTTTTCGTTTTATAATAAGGAACTTTTACAAAATATTAAGATATTAGTGATATGAATTACTTTTTATTTTTATAAATAAGATAGAGATTAAATATATATATATATATATATATATATATATATATATATATAATCATTTGAACTATTGGTTTATTTTGACAATTATGTAATATAATATGATGTTTATTTTGAGATTTTTTTTATTGATTTCTAGTTACTATTATTTTTGTGCAAAGCCAACAAACAAGGTATTTTTCCCAAAATTCTATTTTCCAAAAAATATTCGAAAGCCTAACTCTCTGAATACTTTTCTTCCCACAGGTAAACCTGTTTAGTTCAGAATTTGTTTTTTGGATAAACAATTTTTTAACATATTTTTTAAAATATATTTTTTAAAAAAAAGTATAAATATACTATATTTTATATATATATATATATATATATATATATATATAATGTGTGTGTGTGTGTGTAGGTTAATAAAGAAGCAAATATTTCTCATAAGTGATAGTTATTTTAAATAAATAATAATTTAAATTATAAAACAATACCAGTTTAAAACATGATATTCAATAACTTAATACTTTTTCAAACAAAATATAATAGTAATTTTCCTCCATTCATATTTTATTTTCTTCATCTAGGTGTCAGAATTGTTTAAGTTGATAACCAACTTTTTAATTATCGGGTTGTAGCGTACATATTTTTAATATGTGAAAATAATTCTGCATAGTGTAAGCAGAAAAATTATTTTTTTCTTATATATTCAAATTGGTTTGTATATATGGGAGAAGAGTAGGAAATAAAATTTTAAATATATAATACTATCTATCGATGAAAGCTGTTGTTTCTTCAAACAATATAGTCTATTGTCCAATTTATAACTTGAAGTTTGAAAAAAAAACATGTAAAATCAATTATATTTTAATTAAAATTATCATCGTTTAAGTAATGATTAGTCTTTTAAGTAATAAAAAGACAAATTTTGTAAGTAGAATATAGAATTTGGTGAGTTAATATGTGAAATCGTATCATTCAAGTGATACAATATTTAAAGTGATAGAGAATTAGTATTATTTTTTTTCTCTACTAAAAATGTGAATACGCAGACACCAATTGGTCGTTTAAACAAGGAAGATGGTGAATCAAATTTATCTTATCCACAAATATATTATTAAAGTATTGAGAAGATACTTAAAGCGATATATTATATTGTTAAAGTGAGGATGTGAGATATTGCTCAAGCAACATGCTCGTAACTCAAACATCATTTTTCTCTTTGTTTTAAATTTTTTATTTTTTTTTAAATAAAAGCTTTCATGTTAGGTATTACTATGCCATTTAAAATTCAATATTTGAAATTTAAGTTTTTATTATTGGATTATTTAAGTTGAATATGCATTATTGCATTGCTCATATTTATCATGTAGAATGATTTGTCATTGTTGACTATGTATTTGGGTGAAATATGTTATAGTGTAATAAATAACAACTAAAGTGTGATTATGTTTTTGGGTGAAATATGTTAAGATGAATATGTGTGTATGTAGGTAGTAAACAAAGGAGATACTATCGAGTTGATGATATAGCATATGAGTATTAAGTTAGGTAATTTAATAAGATTTTAGGTTTTATTGATATATCAATATTTGTACATGAAAAAAGATAGGTTGTCAAACTAAATATGTATTATATCATAAATAATAAGTTAGTTTTTGAGTCCGAAACTTAATATTAGTCTTTCAGAGTTTGCAAAGATGTAATTAAACATATTTTAGGTTTTGTTTCTTTCTTTTAAGTATATATATGTAATATAATATATATTGAATATACAATTGAGAAAATAATATGTAATTTGTAAGTTTTATTAGACTCAAAACACAATATTTTGGTAAAAGTTAATGGAATAAAAATTATAATTAATATTAAAAAAAATCATAAATAATCAAGGCACAAATAATACAAAATTACTTATTGAGAATAATGAATAATGTTTTTTATTTATTTATCTCTTAGTGAAAAGATAGTTGTGGATTGAAATGATGAACCAACCGACTACAATGAACAGAGTAGTTTTGGACCACCTCGGAGACTAGATATATTTTTTTTTATCATTTATACCACTTGGAAGAAGATTCCTAAAAGGTACATTATTAAAGTAAATATTTTGTATTTTACTTATATTTTATTTCAATTATAATACAAGTTGTTAACTTTATTGTCAAATTATTTGAAGGTTAAATTTGAAGTCAAAAATCTCAATCAAATAACTTATGTCTTCAAATCATTCAACACAAAATCACAAAATGATGAGAACATTGTCAAGATTTATGACAATAAAGAAATAATGTCACTTATAATAGACATCAAGACAACACCTGTAGAATTGATTGAGTAAGAACCAATGACTTTCTCTAGTTGGTTATCATCTAGATTCTAAAACTAAGGTAAAGTTAAATTTTATTTTTGTTGAATTTATAAATTTTTTGTATGTTAATGAATAGGAAAAGGCTAAAAAAAGCAATTTGGCACATGGGTGGATCCATGAACATTTCATTCAAGAAACAAAAAAAGATACATAATGCTTCTTGATTTTTAATAATAATGCAAGTATACTTCAATTATTTAAATATGTCCATTTGAATTCATTGAGTTGTGTAAGAATTGGAGTGTAGTATAAAGCTAGTATAGAAGAAAAAAACATGAATAGTAAAAAATTTGAATGACAAGTTGAGAAATTGTATTAAGTTTAGTTCTATTATAATGATAATGCTCCCAATTTGTTTTAGGTTATCTTCAACTGTTTTTGGTAAGAAAAAAATGAAACACATGAATAAGTAGTGTAAATACTTTAAAAGATATACTAACTCAATATTATATAACATAGGTTTTAGGAACTGAACATCACAATAAACATGTATAAAGGCTTAAATTTAGGAACTTACTCATTTTGAATGTTTGGACACACTATAGGTCCTTATGGTAGGACCTCTTTGCCACTTCTTACAGAGAATAAAAGAAATAAGATTATTAATTCAATAAATTTTGATGTTAGACTTTAATTTCTTAAGAATATGAAAATGATACAAAACTGAATTTATCCAATCTTATTTAGATTAAAATTGTAGATTTTTTAGTGCTTTGAAATAACTTAGTTCCATTTTTTTACATACTTGATTAACTATATTATATTGTTTGGCTATATACATATATGATGGGATAGAATTTAGGGTTTGATAAAAATTGAGAAGATGTGTGAAAAGTATAGAGGTAGAAGGAAAGGGAAGTGGGGTTTGTGAGTGGAGTTGTGTATGTTGGGAGATGAAAGAAACTTGTGAAGAGAGAACAAAGATATGTGGCCCTACCCAAAATAATTTGTTCACAAAAAAGACAATATTTTAGTGAGAAGTCACAAAACATTTACCTCTTTCCTCACTTACCATCCAATGCCCCCACTTGGCTTATCTTTGGTATACCTCTCTTACAAAAACATGCTTTCTCTTTTGGATCTTTCTCTTCCCACCACACATGCATCCAATATAATTATAAATGCTGAGAGTTGAATTGAATCAACAACGCCAAAACCAACACACAAACATTAATGCTCAAACTATGCCCTATCATAATACTAGTAGTAATTAATTAAAACCCGTGTTCTCAAAATCAGGACAAAATAATTCAAGCATAATGACAAATAACTATAACTCATATTGCTTGATATTTTTTATTTATTTAAGCTAATAATTTTTATATGTTGTAAAAACCAACATTTAAGTTTAAATGTCTCTCAACATAACATTTTCTGCTTTTCTACTAACTTTTTGTAAGCACCTCTTTTATAGTCAAATAAATAAAATGAAAGAAAACTAATATTTGTGGTAGTGGATTAATATATCATTTTATTATATATTTTTTTTATAAAAAAACACTTAGCTAGAGGGCCCAGGATTGATTGCAGTAGAAGAGGAGACCTTTAAATAATTGCAGATTATGTTAACATATTTAGTTTTTCTGTTTTAAGTTATTAGATTTTGTTTGTTTTTTTGTCCAATTTTTCTTTTTGTTTCAACTAAATCTTAGTCTTTTTTTTTATATATACAACATGTATTTTACTCTCTAATAGACAAGTCACTACAAGAAAATCATGAAATATAAACCAATTTTTAGAGACCAAATTAATTAGTTGCAATAGTAACTAAAATAGAAACTATTTTAGAAACTAAAAAAAAATTGGTTTCTAAATTAGTTTCTATTATTGTTAAATAGTTTCTAAATGGTATCTAATTCGTAACAAAGGTTTTAACTACCAATTATTTAGTTTCTAAATTTGGTCTCTAAAACCTTGGTTGCTAATTAGATACCAATTTAGAAACTATTTAACAATAATATAAACTAATTTATAAACAAAATTTCTTTTTAGTTTCTAAAATGGTCTCTAATTTAGTTACTATTGCAACTAATTATTTTGGTTTTTAAAAATTGGTTTCTATTTCATGATTTTCTTGTAGTGAGTGAATAAGAGTTTTTTTTATTTTATTTTATCTGTTTTTCTCTTTTTTACGCTTGAATCATTGTCTTTTCATTTGCAATTAGGGTTCTTCAAAACTTTCTTTCTCCGGTGATTACGTGCGATTAAGTGTGTTTCATTGAAATACCACATCAGGTTCATCAAAACTTCTATTTTTCTATTATGATTATGTGTGATTACGTGCGTTCTATTAAAGCATCACATTAAACCATAAATATTTAGAAAAATAAGAACAGGAAAACTCAATTAAGCGTGTTAATGGAAGTCGGAAGAACACCACATAGGAGGAGGAGAAGTCAGCTCTCGTATATACAAAATAAATGTAATAGTGTGTATAATTTTAAGAAAAGCTAAAGAAATAGAGAAGAAGGAAAGGGGTGGACCATGATGGTATACAAAAGACAAAGAAACATGATGATAGTTTGATTTGAAAGCTTGGAAAATCTGCAAACTAGTGTACTATGTTAGATAATAGGGACAATCACCAATGAAAATACTAGAATTCAAAATTTTCAAGAAAAAGACTGTACAAGATCACACAAGTGAAAGGTTAAAAAAGTCAAAATGCTGGAACTGCAAAACAATGATTTTAGAAGTTGAGGAGGGTTACTAGCAATGAATGCAAATCGACCATAGAATAAAAATATAAATTATTTGTTACGGAGTAATTGTTAACTACCAATAATTGTACATCATCATAACATAAAATATCACCTAAAATATGCTCTTTTTAAGTGGTTTTAATATCTTTATAACAATCCTAATTCTGTTTACTTACTTCTATCAGGAAACAATTATTTAATATCATATAAATGTATATAATTAATTAAAATTTAATATCATATAAAAATTAGCTAATTTAAAAAATATTTTACATAATTTTTTCTAGACATGTCTTATAAGTCTATACAAAAAAGTTGGAGATAAAGGAAGAGTGATTATTTTACTATTTTAAAATTAGATATATTATAATATAAACTAAATTTTTTCTTCTTTACAAAACTTAAAAAATATTAAAAAATTACAATAATATTATAAGAAAAATATTAAATAATATTTAATTTTAGAGATAAAAAATAATTAATCATTATATTAAAAATGTTAGATACTATTTTTTTTATAAAAATGTTTTTATGTTAGACATCACTATGCAACTTGACATCTCAGTTAGATAAATACCTCAAGTAACAATAATCATCTGCCATCACATGAAAAAAATACAAAAATATAGGGAAATTATGTCAAAACCCATATGTTAACAAAAAAAGATACATAGGTAGACTATACATATTCATAGAGAAATTTAAGAACAGACTATATGAAAATTTATTATACCAATGAAATGAATGAAATGATTCTCTATGAATAAATCATAAATTAGTCAGCTTATTAGCATACGCATTTCTTTCACGAAAAATATAAAAATATGAGTAATCTTAAACCCGATTTTCCCACAGTAATTAAGACAATTATTCTATTGATTACGAAGCATCCACGTAACATTAGTCATAGCGGTAAATATATTATGTTAGATACTATTTTATAAACTACAAAATTATTCACATCTACAATTTATAATTAATAAAAATATGATGTTATGTGTTTAATGATCATAATAAGTATCAAGATGGGATATGATATGTAATATGGTAGACATAAGAATAAGATATTGTTACATATATTGTTGGAGATAACTAAAAATAAGCATATATTTCACAATATATATAAGTGAATGCAAACCTCATTTTATAAGAGTCAATTTTATAAAATTGAGTTAGACTTAAAATTCATTTTTACTATGATATCATTGGAGGGTCTCGACGTGAAGGTGTGTTAGAGATTGCGTATTAACTAAAAATAAAAATATTTAAATATAGTATATAAATGAGTGTAAATTTTGCTTTATAAATCGATTTTATAAGATTGAATTAGACTTAAAGTCCATTTTTTAATATATATATATATATTTTTATTTTTATTTTCTTTATAATTAAAATAATTTTAATAAATGAGATATATTTCTTTATAAGTGGACTTGAATAATGAAATTATTTTAGTTTCTTATTATAATTATATATACATATTATTACTATTAAACTTATATATATATATATATTTTTTTTTTATTTTTTATTTTTTTTATTTTTTTTTTTTTTAAATAAGATGTTTAAAAGATCGTCTAGAAACTACATATACATAATAGAGTAGGGATTTTTATTTTAAAAAAATTACCATGTAAAAGTTTTATGTTTTGAAAAAGATGTTTTTAAGTATCATAAGTCGTAAATATATGTATATATTTTGAAATGAATTTATGAATGATATATATAAATATAAGAGTTAAATTTTTACGTTTATTAATGACTATTCACAATAATATGTAATCATTAGTATTTATTTTTTTTATTGATGTGTGAACAAGTTTATCTCACAGAGATGGACTTTTTTTTTTTATATATTTACAGAATGCAGTTTTAAGTCAAGTAACTAATATGAAATTTTGATCATTCATATATTTCATGTATCCTTTTATGATCGAATTTTTAAGAGATATATAATAAAATGGTCAATTGTTTTTACAGAAGGTTGAAACATGTAAAATAAAACTTAGGTGTGAGATGAGTACTATTGCCCCATAAATAATGACTCTTTTGGTAGATATGTCTATTCACAATTAATTTAATATCACATAACACTATAAGAAAATCATGAAATAAAAATCAATTTTTAAAGATCAAAATAATTAGTTGCAATAATAATTAAATTAGAGACCATTTTTAAAACTATATAAAAAATTAGTTTCTAAATTAATTTATACTATTGTTAAATAGTTTTTAAATTGGTATCTAATTAGCAATCAGGTTTTAACTACCCATTATTTAGTTTCTAAATTTGGTTTTAAAACTTTAGTTTCTAATTAGATACCAATTTAGAAACTATTTAACAATAATAAAAACTAATTTAGAAACCAACATTTTCTTTAGTTTCTAAAATGGTTTCTAATCCAATTACTATTGCAACTAATTATTTTGGTTTTTAAAAATTGATTTTTATTTGATGATTTTTTAGTAATTATAATTACTAAAAAATATTGTGTGAATTTAACATAAAAGAAGTAAGTTGTATGTTTTAATTATCATAAGATTGCAAACATTATATATTAAATAATGTTACACAGTGAAGAGAGAAGAAGAGTTTGATGTGAGATGTAATAATTATGTTTTTTTTGTTATCAGTGAGAATTCAACATCTAGAAGGGATTTTACAATTTACAACCATTCTGGCTAAGCGATGACATAATTGTCAGGTTTATATACACTTGTAGCAATAATAATACGATGGAAGAAAATCTTTTACTAAATCTTCTGAAATAATCTTTGTGAGAAAGATGTATCAACTAATGTGAGAAGATCTTAAGTGGGGAAAAGTATCTCTCAAATAATTAGAACAAGATTTTAAAGGGAGAAAAGTCTCATAGTTTAAACAAAACTGTTTAGATGGACGAAAAAAAAGCGAATAATTAAAAAGATTAATAGAAAGTTTATAATTTATTATAAAGTTTATCTAATTACAAATTTTTGTTAAAATATATGTTTTTGATAATTATGATAGTACTACGATTGGTTCGTATTCGAAACCAAAAGTGACCTTAAGAAGTATAATAAAGCAAGTATCATCCCTCACAACATGATTTATTTTATATCTAAAATTACATCAGCATAAGTTAAATACTGAAAATTTTGATTAAAAACATAAAACAACTATAATTTATTAAAACTATCAAATTATTTATTAACAATTAACATATTAAAGTTTAATATAATATAAACAATAATTCTCTTAACCAGTAGAAATGTATGTTACTTAATAAAAACCTATTATCAAGATATTCTCGTAATTAAACAAATATTTACCTAGTCATTATTATGACACGGGTAAAATTGTAAATACAAGATGTCGAACAAAATTCTTCATGAAAATATTATCGATTTTGTATATTACTTCTTTTAGTGTTTATTATAAGATGCATAATACATTTGTCATTCTTTTTATAAGATATTTTCTAATTTTGATGAAGCATTAATTTTTTTCGTATATTTGTCTTTGCTAACTATTATGAATATATGTTTTTATTCATAAAATTGAGATTTAAAAAAAGTCAGTAATAAAAAAAACAGTACCGCCTTAGATTTAATTATAAACAAAACAAACTATTTTACATTGATTAAGAATAGTTAATTTTATTTAGTAATTTTGTTATTATAAAATAAAGATACACTTTTCATTAATTGTATTTATTGAGACTAGTGATTAAGTTTAAGGATGAGAATATCTATGAAGTATTTAGAAAATTTGAGTTTTTTTTTATATTAAAATTCACTAAATATAATATTTATTTTCTTGGAGTATATTATCTGTTTTAAAATTTAAACAAATAAATTGAATTAATTATATACGTGTAATCTCATGTTCACATATTATATTTTTATCATTTATGACTTGGCGTCAATGATATCTCATGAATCATTATTTACAAGTTGATTCAATTCATACGTATACTCACTTTAATCGATTTAGTCAACCGTTTCGTTAATTTGGATTTAAATATTCACATTCGATTTAAAAGTATAATTATATTGACTTTATTTTAAGTGAATCTTAATTAATCATGACTGCATGCTTTGTGCCTTGTATACTACTACATTTTGTAACTTCAATTCGATGTGAGAAACATCTACCACTAGGAGTCAATGCCATCACATAAAAGCATTAATTATTTATATAAAAGGAAAAAAAATTGTGATTCGTTTCTTCGACCATCACAATTTGCATCTAGTTGGCTAGTTTTTTTTTTTTTTAGTTTTTAATTTGTTTGTAAACATGCATATTTCGAATTAATCTTAGTTTACATTGAAACAATTGTATATTTGGAGAAGTTATTCTTCAATAAATTGTCCACTTGGTTTTACTAACTTAGTTAAATTTGTAGTGTTCTATTTCTCATTTGATCAGAAAACGAATCCACACAAATCTAGAAAGTTACTACCAAATTTAAAACTGGTGTAATAACTAACAGATATGTGAAGAACTCACAAACTACCAACAATTAGTATTTATTTTAATATAAAAAAATATAATTTTAAAATTATTGATAAAAACATATTTATATTTTTGTACAGTTTTATATTAAGAAGTGAACTTTAAGCCTAACTCAACCTCATAAAACCGGCTCATAAAGTTGAGGTTTGCACCAACTTATATACAATGAATTATATACCTCTCACGTCGAGAGTGACAGCAGCTCGTGCGTGGGATAACATATTATGGATGGTGGTCTGATAAACCCAACAAATACTCGCTAGGATAGAATTGAAATGACTCTGATATCATATTAAGAAATGAATTTTAAATCTACCTAAACTCTATAAAACCGACTCATGAAATTGAGATTTGCACTCAATTATATATGAATTGTCCTCTGTGATCTCTAGTTTTTTTTTTCTCTTTTTGTTTTCCCAAATAACAAAACGCAAGCTACATAAATAAGTTGAACTAAATTTGGAGGAAGCTAAGTTGGATTTGAATTGTAATATTACCCAATTGTTTATATTGAAATAGTTAAGTGATGCAGACATTGAATTGGTAAATAAAAGAAAAGAGAGTAAAAAGTGAGAGAGGGTTACGTGGGAAAATGTAGAAAGAGAGAAGAGGGGGGGACAGATGGTGGGGTCAAATCCATTTATGGACAGACCACATGCGCACATAAGAAGATGCAATGTACACAAAACGGTGTTTGTACAATCACTTTAGTGCACTTCAACCTGTAATTTTGACATTTGACAATCTTTAATTCTCTATCAACAAAACAACCTTTGTCACATCCACAAGTCATTCCTAGAAAAGTTACGGAATTTTTCCTTACTCATTTCTCATACCTTAAATTGTTTCATGCCACTTCTTTTTCCCAATCTCTTAAATATGCTTAATCACATTTTTTGGATAAATTCCCACTTCCTATAAATAAAATCTTTCATTTTCTTTATAAATTCTTTTCCTAAAGGCAATTAGTTTCTCTATAATAACTAAACTAATCGGTATGAATTGTCTTATATCACTTTTCTATATTTTTATAAAGAAACTCTAAAGACTGTTGTTTAATTGCGATTGGACATTAAATTGAAACAGCAACTGTTTAATTTTGATACTACATGAAATAAATATTTTTATACTATTAATTGCTAGAAATTAGATTTGATGTCACTTTAAGTAATTATTATAACAAAAAAATATTTTAATTATGAAATGATAATGTTAGGTAGCTTGTTTAGTTTTTACGTGCTAATGTATTTTAATTAAATTGTAATAGTAAATAGAAATTTAAAGTTGAAAATTTTGAAAATGTAAGAATTTATATATATTAAAAGTCAAATAAGAATTGCTATAATCAAATAAAAAAGGTTTCTACACGTTTTTATTAATTTTCTCAATTTTGAATTGTGTTTCGTTTCTTTGTCTATTCCGTATGATTTATTTAAATCAATCATCTATCTACTTTATTGATTTTTTTTTGTCTGTTTATATGGTTCGGAACTGTTTCTAAAATATGTAATAATTAATTGTTTATCTTTTAGTAATAGAATTTGTATAATTGAGATAAAACATGATTATTTTATTATTTAAATATAAAATTTATAAATAGAAAAATTAACTATTCAAATTTCATATTAGAAAAACTATTATTTTTCTAGATTTTTGACAAATTTGCATATTCTTTCATAAATCTATATGATCATAATTTGTTTTAAAGTAGACTCCTTTCTCCCATTTTCTTGTTAGATTTATGAAGTTTTCCATGCATAGAGATTAAGGGTTTTGTATGTGATCTTTTAGGGCAAATATGAATTCTTGTTAATCCAATATCACAATGGTATATTACAAGAAAATTATGAAATAAAAATAAATTTTAGAGATAAAATATAATTATTTGTTTTAGTGACTAAATTATAGATTATTTTAGAGACTAAAAAAATTGTTAGTTTCTAAATTAGTTTTTATTATTATTAAATAGTTTCTAAATTAGTATCTAATTAGTTACCAATTATTTAAATTCTAAATTTGGTAACAAAAGTTTGGTAGCTAATTAAATACCAATTTAAAAACCATTTAATAATAATAAAAACTAATTTAGAAACCAACCATTTATTTAGTCTCTAAAATGGTGTCTAATTTAGTCACGGTAACAACTAATTTTTTTTTTCTCTAAAATTAATTTCTATTTCATAATTATTGTAGCGGTATGTTTAGATAATTGCTAAGAAACATTTGTGTACAATTTTAATTTTCTATGAAATAGGAGGAGTTGGAAGTTTGACTTTAACTAAACAAGCTTTAACAAATAACCAAAGTTATTAATATTTTTTTATAGAACTCTAGAATAAATGATATCGATATAAAGATGATTTTGATTACAATATTTTGATTTTTTTACACAAGAAGTGTGTTTTGTTTGAAAATATGTAAATGTTTGAAATATAGTATAATGTTATTTATTTGAGCTTATTTTTTGTTAATAAATTATTGTTTTAAATCACTTTTGATTCAATATAATTTTTGAGATATTGATATGATGAATAGATTCTTGCATGTTAAATTATTAAAGTATGACTATTCTTAAATTAAGTTTTGGATATGACTTTCTACGATAATAATTATTTTGTATTAGTTACTATGGATAGATACATGAACTCGGTCAGAGTGCAACTTACATTTGAGCACATTATAATCATTAAATTGATTTTTTGGTATTTTCACTCAAGGTGATAGATTTTTGCTTAAGTGAAAATATAAGAGGAAATCAACACTTACTCCCAGCTTCATTTTTACTCAAGTGAAAGATTTTCGTATAAGTGTTGGAAGTTATGGAGAACTTTAGTATGTAGTTTTTAAATCTTATATTATTAATATTTGTATTTCTAAAAGTCAAAATATTGTAATAGAAATATTTTGAATAACTTTAAGTCTGTATAAAAATTGATAGAACTTGTATTGTAATAGTTAGATGTATTTTTTGGAGTATTACGTAAAGTGTTTTAAAAAAATAATATAAACTTTTTATGGTTAAAAATATAAAATAAAATAATTTAAGTATTTTATATAATCAAAATGTTGCTATAATTTTTGTATATCTTGCGATACATTTTAAAGATTTTTTTTTTTATAAAACTTTGTAAAAATTTAGTTTCCAGTAATTTTTTTTATAAATTTTATAAAGTTCCATTATAAAAATTATTTTCGGAAATATAACAAATTTAAAAGTTATAGTAATGAACCTTTCTTTCTTATTTTTTTTTTCTCAAGTTGAAGAAAAAACAAAAAAATGCAACAACTTCATATAAAATTTATTTTTTTCTTACATATACAAAGAATCCAAAGAGAGAAAAGCATCTTCTTATCTTCTTTGTTTCTTATCTTATTTATTTATTTAAAATAAACTATAAAATTAAATAATTTAAAAAAAAAGTTATTTCACCAAAAAAAAAGAAGACTAATTTATGTTAAAATAGATAACATTGTAAAATACATAAATATTTTGAATAAAAAATATATTTAAAATTTTAAATAAAAAGAATTATTGATATTTTCAAAGTACAGAGAATCAGACATTGACATTTCCTAGCAAATTGTTATCTTTGTGTGCACAGCCTAGAAATCAAATTATTAATTACATTTAAAAGAGATAAGTTAATCTCTCATCCTATTAATCATCATTACTTATCACTGTAGTGCATAGCAAGTGGAAACACATGTCCATGTTTTATATTTAAAAAAATAAAATATATTTAATTCTATAAAAATAACTGTGAAGTTATAGGATATTTTAATAGGGTTATGCCGTTTATTTTAAAAAAATAAAATTATGCCATTATGTATTTCATTAAGTAATAAAATATTTGAATTTAGTAAAAGATAAGACTATCTAACTAAAATGACATAAAGAAACTGTTATAAAAAAAATTGTACTATCTTTATAATATTAGTTCTATAAATCAATTTATTATTAGCATTCTCTAACTTTAGTTGACAAATATTAATCTGTTTAATTGCCTTATATTTTAAAAATCGAACTTTATTAATAACTAGTGGAAACATAGCCACAAAAGTGCATGTGTATGTAATTTTTTTCTTTACTCGAGTTTCATGATGATAGAAATTTAATACATACAAAAATAATTTTGGATTAATTGAAAATAAAAAACAAAAAATAACATGTAAAAGAAAGATGATAAATTGATTAAACAACTTCTTTTTTTTTCTTCTCCGGTTCGAGTATGTCTTCTTTTTCAAGTTTGTTTATATTATTCCATTAGTAGTTTTGGGATTTGATAGTGTGATGATCACGTAAAATTATGATTGATTTAATGGTAGATACAAAACAATAATGATTTTACCAAAGAATTTTTGCATTAAAAACTTGTACTTTTTATAGTTTACAAGAAGAATTTTGGAGGAGAGAGTTTCCTGCACCACCATTGTACACGACGTCTTCATCTTCTTCCTCCAATGGTGACCAGACATTTTGAAAAGGGAAACCCTAGTGTCGTGCCCATTTAAGCTTGAACCTTATATTGGTACTGACCATATCACTTTTTTTTCAAAATTTTGGACTGATCCTAAAAAGATGGAGGAAGATATCAGTGATATTAAGGAGGAGATAGTTCGCACTAAAAGAAAAGTTGCTAAGAAATTCCTCTCCACAACTTCGCAATGAAAGTTTCTTTATTTTTTTGGAATGTTAAAGGACTGAGAAACCACAAAATTGTGGAGATGTTGATTAGTTTACTTAAACTACATAAACCCTTTATGGTTTTTCTTGTTGAGCCTATGGTGTCGTACACTGATGCTTTTGAAATCCTTTTCAAATATGTTAATATGCATTTGGTGGCTACGTCTCCTATTGTTAATAAAGTTGCTAAGCTTTGGTGTTTGTCAGTTCCTAATCTGGTCCGAAATTTCTTGGTAAATGAATAAACAATTTTTGTGGAGGGATCTTAGTTCCTTCATAGGGCCTTGGTGTATTATGGGAGATTTTAATGTTGTGCTCTCGCGGGGGGCGCTCCTAATTGGAAAGTTTTTCATAGGCGGCTTCTTAGAAATCAACATATTCAGAATAAATGTTCGCATATTTGTTTTATGTGTACGCTTTGTGAAAAGCACGAGGAATCTATTTAGTATACATATGTATCGTTTTTGTTAACATATGGGTTTTGGCCTAATCCCCCATATTTTTGTATTTTTTTTTTAATAATATTTTTTTATGTGATGATGACATATGATTGTTCAGTGATGCCTAACATGAAAATTTTTTTATATAAAAAAAAATGGAGTGAAGAGAGTGATTGAAAATGAAGGTTATTTTATTTCATATGTGAGATTTGGTGTAGAAACGTGTGAGAGTATGCTCTCTCTTTCTTCCTGTTGTTACCTTAAAATAAAGAATTAAGGAAAGAGTAAGGTAGTCAGTTTACCTATAAAAGCGGTACATTAATATTAAATTAAAAAATAACTTTATTTTAAGTAATTCATATGAAATGACAAAATACTCCATTGTACTAATAAAATGAGATATATTAAATAAAGATAGAATCAAAAGATATTTGTGTATAAAAAAAAATGGTTATAATAAAGAATCCTTATAGATAAATATAGATTATAACCAAGACACTAAGAAGCTAAGAATTACTCTTTTTATTAAAAATTAAAAGTATATTAAAACTTAAAGTAGTGTACGTTAACATTTCATCATAAAATTTAAAGGTATTAAAATCAAAGAATTATGAATAAATACTTTACTAAACGTTATACTAAAAACATTATTTATATTATGAATATCAAAGAACTGTGAATGGATATTATATTTTCTTATAACTATTTTTGTGCCTTGATTAATAATATCCTCAAAATATTGGTTAACTTCCTTATTTTTTATTTTAAAAAGTAACAACTAAGAAAGCATAATTAATTTTTATTAAATCTTATTATTAATCACGTAGATAAGTTGACACATTTTTTTACATCAAATTCAAGTTTGCAAAAAATTTCATACATGTGACGTCTGTATCTAACATCTACAACGAATACTAAATATTTTTAATGGATAATAGATAATGAGTATGTATATTTTTTAAGAGAATAATATTAAATAATTTTAAGATAATAATAATACTTTTTATCAAACTAATTATTAAAATTTATGTTACAGTGAATTTATAAACAAACATGGTATGTATGCCTACTAATCCTAATTGTAATCAATTTACACATGCCTATAATCCTAATTGTAATCAATACATACATGCATTCCTGTTATAGAATGAACAATACATGCATTTCTTTTAAAGAAGAAATAAGACACACACACTTTCTCAGTTTTCATATTAAATTCCATTATAATTTGTAATTCACATGTGTATGTTAGGTTTAACTTTTATAATAGTTATGTTAAATTTATATAATAAAAATAATATTTGATTGGTTAACATGTATGACCGGGCAGCCTATAAATCTCTCGCGTCTCTGTGAGGCTTTCAAAAGCAGTGCTCTGTTTGCTGTGCCTTTCAATCTCACCAAGCTTCTCTACTCTGCTCTGTTCCTTTTGCCAGAAACTTTCATGTGAGAAAATTCTTTCATTTCTCCTTCTTTTATTTTTTGTGTGTGTAGTTTTTATTTTATTTTTCTCTATTAAACCCTCTCTTTTATGAAGCATAGTGTTCTAGACTGTGTTGTTCATCAAAGTTTTCATTTCTTTTACATATGAGATTGATGGGTACATAGAGACTTTCCTTATCATGGCTGTTACTACCAGTAAAAAAAAATGCTAAATTAATAGTTCAAGTTCAAGTATTTTTAGAACAATTTTTTATAAATATTTTTGTCATAAATTTGAAGAAGGATTGACTTTTAACAAGATATTATTTTTCAATTATAATTCTCTATCCAACAAAATCAAATTTTACAAATCCAATATTATTAATAACTTATATATTTTTTAGAATATGTTTAAAAACAATTCTTATTTTAAATTACAACTTTCAAAATATTTCCACACGAGAAAATCATGGTCATACACGAGATAACCTTAAAACATGGATATCCTTATGTTAAGAAGAACTGTAAAGTGCACAATTTACTAAACTAACCGTTCATGCAAATTGTTTTTCATATTCTAACATTAGAATTACCAAATACTAAATTAACTAACGGCTATTTTATGCAATTTTTTCGAAAATGCATCATTTCCCTGGATAAACCTTTCATTATTTTTTATAATGACTGTTTTAAAAAATAAAATTGTTTTTATTTTATTTTATAATGGTACAAGCTTATTAAGCTCATGAATATAGCAGTAAATATTTAATTTATTAGATTTTTTATGTTAAATTTTAAAGTTATTTATGTTTACAGTATAAGGAGAAATTAAAGAATTTATTTTCAGAAAGGTTGTTCTATAATTATATTTAGAATTGAATAAAATGAAAATGAAAATTTAAGGAGAATAACATTAAAACGGTGGAGTTTAAGCCATTAGAAAATAAAGATTGAAGTTTGGGAACAAAAGTCGTGGAGCTGTTGGTTTGCGTGAGCCATATATATAAGCAACCAAACCCACCGTTTGTCTTTCAGTTACATTCATAACATAGCAAAACCAAAAACCAGAGAAAGAGAAAGAAGAAAAGAAACATGGAGTGGTGTTTGTCAATGCCAAAGGTTGAACTGCATGCTCACCTCAATGGATCTATCCGTGACTCCACACTTCTGTAACTTTCTTTTCTTCTATGAAACTTCAATTTACTTTTTTTCTATGCTATCTTTTGAGGATGCACAACCGAGCTTGATTTTATTGTTATTATTTTTTCAGAGAACTCACGAAGGGTTTGAATAGAAAGGGTGTCATAGATAACTCCGAATTGGAGCATATCATCATGAAATGTATGTATGCCTCTCTTGTTTATTCTCCTGTTTGGTTGCTGGAAAAGACAAGACCGCCAACAAACATGTCCCTCTCTTTCTGTTTTTCTATGCTTGCGCTTTGGTTAATTGTCCACCCTGTCTCTCTTTCAATGCGCCCCTTTTTCCATTTTTCAAATTCATGTTGACGTTTCACTACATGCTCTCTAAGCCTTCTCTTCCAAACTTAAACCACAAAATTCATCCCTGGATAAACCAACCAACTCACACAACCATCCATCAATTATCTTTTTTATTAACCTTTTAGTGAAACAATATATCTACATATATTTGCCACCACCACCACTACCTACTCACTTGCTTTCTTAATTTTCTTTTGGCTTCTTGCATAATTCTTGGTGGACTTTGTTTATTATTTTAATTTTATCCTATTTCTGTTATGCTTAATTCATTTTTGTTCTTCATGCTCACACTGATTTAATTGTGTTCTTGTAAATACAGACAATCGTTCCGTGGCTGAAGTTTTCAAGCTGTTTGACCTAATCCACATTCTCACTACTGATCACACGACTGTTACAAGAATTACCAAAGAAGTATGGCTGCTTAGTTGCTGCATAAATTTTGTTTTTTCCTATTTTATTGCCTTCTCTTTTTAAGAAGTCGTAATAGTAATAATAATAATAATACTTGAATGCAGGTTATTGAGGATTTTGCATTAGATAATGTTGTCTATTTGGAGTTGAGGACTACTCCAAAGGTAACCGAAGGAGATTGGTAATTCAGGATGTTCTTGTTTTTTCCATTGATTGTGACAATTGATCTGACGAAGAAAATGTTATTTTTGGTTCCACCGTTCAGAGAAATGATTCCGTGGGAATGAGCAAACGCTCTTATGTTGAAGCTGTTCTCAAAGGTTTATCAATCGCTTCCGTTGACGTGGATTTCATTCCACATTGTGAAGATTCAAAGAGTCTTTTTAGTTCTCTACCACCAATTGGACATGTGAGAAAAAGAATCTATGTTAGGCTTCTCTTGAGCATTGACAGAAGGGAGACAGCAGAAGCAGCAATGGAAACTGTAAGATAAAATGTGCAAGTAATTTGAAAGCAAAAACTTACAGTTTGTCGTGTGCGGGCTTTCTATGATACATTTCTTTGCTGTAGGTCAAGCTTGCATTGGAAATGAGGCCATTTGGGGTAGTTGGAATTGACCTCTCTGGAAATCCAAATATTGGTGATTGGTACGTCAAACTGATCTAAGGCTTCATTTTAGTAATGCATCTTCATGTTTGAAAATCGATGCTTATTCTAGCCCATTCTTAACTTCCGTAGGACCACGTATTTGCCGGCATTGAAATTTGCTCGAGAACAAGGTCTTTATGTAACACTTCACTGTGGCGAGGTGGGCTTATCTATATCTCTTACTCGTGACTTTTGGAGTTTCCCTGACTAAGTCTATTTTTCCGACTAATTTGATATTAGGTACCTAATTCAGAGGAGATAAAAAATATGCTTGACTTTCGTCCCCAAAGGATTGGACATGCTTGTCACTTGGAGGATGAACACTGGAGACAGCTGAAGTCGTCTAAGATTCCGGTCGGACTTTTACCACCTTTATAGCTAAATTAAACTAGTAAAAGTAAATTATGATTCAAGTTGAAAGAGAAATTTTAAGTGTGAAAATTTAGTTGTATTATCTAAGAATTCCTCATACATAACAATAAAAAATATTATGTATATACAGTGCACTTCTCATAGATAAAAAAAAAAAGCTCATGTCTTCACTGCTCAACACTTCTGGGCTCTTGATCGATGCTAAGTTTGAATTCATTTTACATAATATCAATTTGCAATTTATAGCCAGCTAAGATACATATTATTTATTCCGTCTTCTTCACTATTTTCAGGTTGAAATCTGTTTGACATCAAACATTAGGACACTGACTATTCGATCCATACATGTTCACCATTTTGGTAGGTGCTACTTGTTTATAGTTGAAGTTGGTGATCATAAAGATAGAATCAATGGAGGAAGCGTTAGTTTAACTTCACAAAGAAGATGCTGTATGCTTGAAAGTGACTTTGGATTTTGGCTAGCTTCTATTTTTTATGTCGGAAAAAAAAAAATGACAGAAGAACTTTTGGAGAAGTCAGAAGTTGGGCATCTGTGATCCTCTTCTCACTTTTTTTTTTTCTTCCTTAAAATCGTTTTCTAAAACAATTACATATTAGTCACAAAATTTCTCCTCCAAAATCTGTATATTAAGTGATGAAATTGTTTTCTGAAACAGTGTTTTTAAAGCAAAAAAACAGAAACAGTTGGGAGATGTTTTCTCCTCTTTTGTTTTCTTCAAATGTTCTGTTCAAGTTTTTCAGGAAACACACCTTTTAACGTGTTCAGGGGACAGAAATAAACAAACAAGACCCGTTTTGACTTTCCTAAGAGTGATTACAGCATGTAATGCTCTTACATTTTGCAAGAGAAGTTCATCTCTTCTTGGTGGAGAACAAAACTCACTTTTGTGGGTTAGAAACAAGTTAATGGGTCTATCACTAAGAGGATTACTAAAAGTCTATATGATAAACATACTCTTATTCTCAAACACTTGAAAAGTAATTTCAGAGTTGTATATATCAGGGGATCTACATAAAAAAAAAATCCTCTCTTAACCTCATGATCTTGCTGATGCAGGTGATTTGTACAAAGCAAAACATCCTTTAGTCCTGTGTACTGACGACTCAGGTGTGTTCTCCACCAGTCTCACCGAGGAATACAAATATGCAGCTGATTCATTTGGTACGTTTCACTTTACTTTATTATTTAAATTAATTGACCAACTTTTGCTGACGACATGGCTGATTGATTATTTATAGGGCTGGGAAGGAGGGAAATGTTTGAGCTTTCAAGGAATGGTATTGAGTATATATTTGCAGATAGCCAAGTAAAGGAGGATTTAAGAAATTTTTTCAATTCAGTGGCAAAAAAATATGGAAGTGTAACTAAAGCTTTATCTTAGAGAATATCTGCATTTAGCTTGAGTTTAGATGTTGTCCCTTATCCTAGGTTGAAATTGGTAATGGAGTCCTTCACGTGAAAAAATGGATCAAGTGGTAAAATAAAAGTGTAGTATTTGCATTTGATTTAATGAGTATTTTAATTGAAATGAGCAGCAAAATTATCCTCTATTCTCTCATTTTGTACGTCACTTGAGAATTTAAATCCTTGCAATTGGTCCTTGATAAAATTATTCAATCCAGCGACTCTTGTTGGAGGTTTGAGTTGATTAGCTACACAAAATTGCAATATGGTCACGTCATTGGATATATATGCTGACTGGATCACGATTCATGATCCATACAAATCTGAACCATAAAAAAAAAATGTTGTTTTCACATAATTATAATATAAAGGATGTATTTAACATTATATGCGACCGTAGGACGGTGTAGTTGGTTTTTGAACAGCATGTGATCCTAATCCACGCTGACCCGCAATTACCACTTTTAAATTTAACCACTACAATGAACTTTTCCATTTTGCCATACAGTGGTGAAAACTGAAAAGAGTGGGTTCGGTACGCTTTGTATAAAAAAGAGTGTGCAATTTTGAGCCTTCGAATTTCAATCTCATCATCATACCAACATAACTATTTCTAGATTGATGAACATGACAAGCAACAAGAGGTGAACCAGTGATTATAATTAATCTCTTCTACGACTCCAATAAAATTATTCCAAAAGGACTTCATTGAAGTTGACAACATAAACAAGTGTTGCAAGGAATCTCTTCATACCAACAACTTTTGAGACTGATTTTATTACGAGGCAGAAGAAGATCCAATGTTACCCATTGGTCGTCTCTTTTGTTTGTATTCATCCTCAATCTTGAAAAATATATATTTTTGTGATGTTGAAGATTGAAATTTGAAGAACTATAACTGACAATTGTAGGTCATAGAAGGAAGAAGTGGTACAGGGTGAATGGTGACTTATGAACTAAACTTCCCTATGCATAAATATCATATCACCATTTTTATTATTAAAGGTTATATTCATTATATACATATTCGAAATGTACTGTGCTTTTCTGACTATAATTCCAACTGCTAAACCTATAATTTATCACTATATATATTAATAAAGAAATATTTTGTAAATCTATTTTAGTTTAATAATACTTATTATTATTTCTCTATCACATTTTTCTTTTTACACTTTTCACATCATTTACATCTACTTATATGGAAGTTCTATCTTCATCTTTCTTAGTTTACATTATTCCTTTTGACAAAAAATGGAACATGTTTTGGTATGTTAACTGCTAGGAAAAATCCCTTGGAGAACCTTCCTTGCACACATTTCCATTGAGCTCACACTTCACACCTCATCGTCGTTATTATACAGTCACTCATCAATGAAAGGTTACTATAATTTAAAAACTTGGAAGATTTTCTAGTTGACACCAACATTTAGATAAACCAGCCTAATTAAAAAATGGAAGATTACAGTGTTTTATTTCGTCTTATTTGAAGTATTGAGTATTTTTGCTTCAATATTTAAAAAAAAATAATAATAATAAATAAAAAAAAATGTTTAATTTGCACTGTACTGGTGTGGTCGGCCAAAATATATGTGCGTGTTCTTTGCCAGTTGCGAAACTTATTGGTCGAAAGCAACATATATCCAACAACCGTCCTTTGTTTATCTAATTAACTTCTAGTTAGGCATGGGACACCTATAAATTATTACGTTGTTCTTTTAATTTCTAAGATTTTTTTTAAGTGCAAACTTCGACTATTTAATTGTATCCAACATTTTTATTTTTTAATCATTTATAATAATTTTTTATCTGATTCCCACATAATTTTAAGCTATGAATTACTACTACAAAAATTTGATCATCTATTTTTTGCTGAAAATGTATAATATATTCCATTTATAAGTAAAACACATTTACTTATTTTGTCACTAGTTTAAAATTGTAATTAGTTGTAGAGTTGAGTTGGTACACGCTTTTTGGTGGTTTAGGCAAGTTCATTAAATGGACGGTAGTCAAAGTCTTGATTTGGAGTGTTATAATATAATGTGATGTTTGGAATGATGATTTATGAGAGTCAAACTAAAACTTGTTTGCCTTTCAAAATAATTTAAAATACGGTTTGGTTTGATTGATAAACACTAACACAATCTGTTTACGTCACAGTGAGCGTCGTCACCAGATCTCTACTACTATTATTTTGAGATTCCAGAATTTACGTGTTATAACTATTTCATTTTTCTTGTATTCATAAAAAAATCACTCATTTTTTCAGATGAAAATTTGTAAGTAAATAAATAAATAAAATATAGTAGCTGTAGTTCAATATTTGCAACCTGGTAAATGTATTTATGTAGAAAGAATAAGAGTTAAGTGTTGAAAACTAAAAATGCTATTCTGCCCTGAAGCAAACAGTCCCTAAGTATCAGTGGTGAAATTTTTTATTTTGTTAAATTTATTGTAATATGTAAAAAATACAAAGTTAGGCAATGTTGGTGTTTTATGTCCCATCCCGAAAACCTTTTTAAGTATTCTGCGTAACTTTTTGTCAATACAATATACAAGATACGTGCGTATCTAAAACCAAAACACTACTAACAATCGTTTTAGTTCTCGTGTCTCATCTTTTTCTATACTAATAATTGTTCACTTACATATATTATTAGGATAAGTTAATACAATAAATTTTCATATATATCAATGTAATTATACTTCATATTCATATTAGAGAATTGACAAGAAAAATATTCTTATAATAATAGTTACACACATATTTTTATACTATTAACACCATAAATTACTACTGAATCTCTTTCATCCAATATGCATACATTCTCAAGTACATCTCTATCGTTAAAAAATAAATTTATAACACTCATCATCTTCCAAAAAATTTATATTAAACAAGTTTTATAAAAAATGGTTACTTACATTTGTTATAAACGAACTTTCTTCAAATTTTTACCATATAATCAATATAGGTTTAGTTTATTAATAAAGTCAAATATCTTATTTTCGTTTTATGTTTCATATTACACAATATTATCACAGAATCCTATAACTTACTGTTGATTTTTTTCGGCAAGTGTACCGAATCAACTGTAATATAGTACTCCTTAAAGTACGAATGTCGAACCCACATGGAACAATTCTAATTAAGATTTCTGTTTTAAAACTCATTAAGTATAGAAAATAATTTTGTGACTTTGTTCATAACCAAATTAAAGATTTCACAAACAACTCGGAGAGTTAGGGTTTGATTCAGGACGTAACAAAACCAACTTATCAAATATAGAGAAAGATACTTAGGATTGAATTGCGTTTATCTCAATCATCTGTATTTTGAATAATACAATATATAATACTCAAAACTACTTATTCTTAATGCTTAATTTAAAGTCATTCATCTTGATTCCTCACAGATGAAATTCATAAGATAATTTCTCAAACACTGATTCCTCAGATATTTAACAAATCATCCAGCTTTAGGAACAGAATTATCATGCAATCAATAACCTGGAATCTATTCCTAGCATTACAAGTTATCAAGTATTTTCGTTTATTTCAGATCCTTA
>Ga0123342_1001178_pt1 | contig 43788 bp, 27 predicted proteins | sample Turbeawhitnodule_FD_89960 | JGI IMG/M metagenome (GOLD analysis project Ga0123342, IMG submission 89960) | Root nodule microbial communities of legume samples collected from Mexico - Turtle bean Mexico white nodule | ecosystem: Host-associated > Plants > Roots > Nodule | place: Mexico: Nepantla...
CCAAATTGGTGAGTGATTGAGAGACTTGTGTCTTCTCTTATTCTAGTCTTATCTTGAGAGCAATCTTGGAACCTCAAGTGGCGGCATCTACACTCATCTTGAAGCTTTGCATCCTTCAAGTGGTGTATTCCTCTCCAAGGACTCCAACCACATAAGTTCTCTTGTCCTTTTCATCTTATTCATCCATTTCCATTCCCAAATAAAGTCTAAAACATGTCTTAGGCATTTCTAGTCTTTGTAATCGGTTCATTTGCATCTTTTCTTACTTTTGTTCGGTTCATTTGAATTCTTGATTGTTTTAATCGATTCATTAGCTTTCTTTCATGCTTTTGTTCGGTTCATTTGCTTTCTAGGTAGTTATAATCAGTTCATTTGCCTTCTTGTTCAATCTAATCGGTTCATTTGACAAGAAATGGGTTTCCAAATGAGTTTTGGCTTGGTTGCTTATGATTTGGTGAGTTCTTGAATGAAAGAACATTAATCCAATTATAGAAAAGTGCCTAATCATATTCCAACTCAAGTTGAATCCATAACATGTCCATGAAACATCTCTATCTTGTTATTGGAATCATATCACTTAACCTCCTATTATTTCTATATAGACCTACTCTGGCTTACTTTACTATTTGGACCCCTCAAGGGAGCCCAACTTGTTTACAACATTTTTCTAGACATTAAGAAGACTAGCAGGAACAACTTTAAGTGCTCTTGTCTTTGTCTAATGCTCCCTCTAGTTAGGTCTCTACTTTGATATGACTTTTCTTTGTGTGTTTTAGCATCCTTGGTCATCACCTTGTGGGCTTGGTTTGCATCACAATTGATAGTAATTATTCCTCGACAATCTCTTGTTGTTTCTTGTGTTCATTGTACAAGAAAATTAATAGTTTAACAATTATAAATATACTAGACGTGCAAGTTTTCTACTATTTTGTTTCCTACGTTATATGATTTATAAATTAATAAAACTTTAATGTATGTAACTACTTATAGAGCTATGGAAGCTCATTTAAGGTTGCAAGGACTTCCACATGTTATCAGAAAGAAGCTACAATATATTGCACAAAATGTAAACCATTTGTCTTACTAGTATTAAATTGTAATGTATAAATTATTATATTATAATATTTATATTTAACTTGTAGTGCTCACATCAACAGGAAGTTATGAGTGCAGGTATTATGTGATGAGGCATATGCATAAAATCATATTCGTTAACATTAAGGACTTGTGGATGAATGTAATATACAATTAACCCAAATATGTTAAATGTGTTAAATGTTAATTTATCTTCAATTGATTATGTAGATATTCAGTGATCCATCTCCATTGAAGTTGGAAGTGTTACAAGAGGTTTGAGAGAAATGAACATAATTTCTTTTAAGTATTTAGTGTAAATGGTCATGTTAGAACTAGTTAACAATTTTGTATGAACGTCAATATATTAACTTTTAAGTATTTACTGTAAATGATAATGTTATAACTAGTTAACATTTTTGTATAAACTTTAACATATTAAAATTTTAGTTAAATTTATAATTTTTATGTGCTAGATCGTTAATTTTTTATTTTGAAAATATTTGCTTGAGAAATGTGTTTATTATGCAACGTACATTATGTAAGTAGGAAAATGAATATATCACAAAATATTTTTTTTAAAAAGTACACTTTTTATGACAATTATTGTTGAATCTGTCATAAAATATACCTGATTTGCCTTTAACCATCATAGAAAATAATACATTATATAACGGTTAAAACATTATCTGTTATAGAAAATAACATATTTTATGATGGTTACAAAATTAGATGTAATAAAAAATAATATTTTCTATGACGGGTGTAATTTTAATCATCATATAATGTGTTACTTTCTATAATGGTTAAAGACAAATGAGTCATAGAAAGTGAATTTTCTATGATAATTTCTTTAAATTTGACATAAAAATTGAATTTTTCATGACAACTGTACAACCGTCATAAAAAAACACAAATTTTCTATGTCGACAATTCTAAAACCGACATAAAAAGTATTTTCTGCAAAATATATATATATATATATATATATATATTACATTTGCATCTTTATTTTTTTTATTAGTTATGTATAATTTTAAGTGATTTATCCTTACTTAAGTGATCTTACTTTAATAAACATATAAAAAAAAATATAATTTAAACAACCTAATATCATTTATGATATATAAAATAAAACTGTTTCAATCTCTATTTTTTTTTCAAGTTTAAAGCTATCTATATATTTCATTATTTAAACGTGTTTATCTTAGTGTTTTATCAAATAATAAATAATGTATGTAACCACAACTTACCTTAAAAAATTATGATATTTTCATTTTCAACACTTTTATATTATACAAAATACTCCAAAATGTTATAATTAATCATATATACAAGTTATTTCCACGTATAGAGAATATAAATTTTGAATATAACACAATTAACTCTCTTTATCTAGGGTTACCGTGTCTACCATGATAACCCAAAATATCAATTCCTACACTGAAAACATTTTTCTTCATTTATAACTCGAAAAGAAGAAGAAAAAGGAAAATAATTTTCTAAATATAAATTGAACCACTTTTACGTAGAGTAAAGATTTATTGGTTTAACTTTAGTCTTTGTTTTACTACCTCTTTAAAGATGTAAGTACAATATAAATAAGATTATCTTGATACTCTAAAGTAAAAAGAGTAAAAAGATTTAGAAAATTAAAATTTCTAATAAAAGAAAGAAATATATATATATATATATATATATATATTTGATTCATTTAAAATTTATTTATAGTAAACTTTAGTTCTTAAAAATCCATACCTGTTTTATTTTTTGTTTTAAATTATCTATAGTTTTAATATTTATAAATAATTAATATTCTCATAATAAATCTATTATTTTGTTCATAATTTCTCTTTCATAAACTTAATAAATAATGAATGAACGAGTGAAGCAAATATAATATATTTATAGAGAAAGTAAGAGTCGTTTAGTAAAAATATTTATCATTATATTAATAGTATTTACGTGTTGTGGGCTAAAATTAATATCAAAGTCGAAAGTGATGTGATAACTTTGTAATATAAAAGGGTGGGCCACTCCAATGTGCATTTTTAGGTTAAAGCCATAAATATAAAGAACAATATATACTGACACTTGTTCCACTATCATCTGTAATTAATGATATAAAAAGAATATTTTTATCATATAAAAAATTAAAATTTTAGACAAAGAAAGAAAATGGTATACTTAGATAAGGTTTCCAATGTGTCATTATTTAATAAAAAATAAAACAAAACTTGGGGTGTGATTCACCACGCACACATATAACATAACACAACACAACCAGTCACTGCTTCCTTCTCCAAAGACCAACTAGGCCAGTGGTACTGCCAGTGCTCACCCCACCTTCTGTTTCGCAAAACACAGAGAGAGAGAGTTATGGAAGTTGGTCAATGAGAATGTATATATGTGGATGAGGTTTTAACCACTCATAATAATGGTGACTCACGAGCTATGCTAACTACCCTTCTCACGTGACCACTCTCATTCATTTTGTCATTTCATTTCATTTGGTTATATATAAAAGTTAACTTCTCTATTGCAATCATCCTAAATTATAGCAACTCACTCCGTTCAGGTACACTCTCTCTTTCAATCTCAGATCACCTTTCACCATTTCCTTCCATTTTCACTTCACCAATCTTATCACATTTCTCTCTTCGCTGCTCTCTAATCTGCTTCAATTTCATTTCTCTCGTTTTTTCTTTCCCCAATTTCAAAACTCACATCATGCACATTCACGATATCATCTTGTTCTTTCAAAAGAATTTGTGTAATTATAATCGGAATTTCGGATCTGGCGAGTTGCAGTAATTACGTTGGATCATCGTTAGATTTTATAATTTTGTTTGAATCGAACTTAATGCCTAACGTCACGTCCATCTTGTCAGGGTAGCTGTTTGGTGGTGGTTTAAGACTCGGTTAGGTTTCGGTCTCATTTACTCACTCCTTTGACAAATTCGCTTCTTCGTTAATTTGTTTCCTTTCTTTCTTTAAGTTGGGAACTTAATGATGTACTTTTGCATTGCCTTTTCTGAGGTTATATTAGAGTCTGGAACGCGTGTTGTTTTTCTTCGTAAATGCCTACGCTGAGTGGTTTCTTTTCTTGCTTTTCAAGTTTCAGAGGTTTCACATTCTGGTTTGTTTGCTCTATTCCTTTTCCTTGCGTGCGTTTGATGATGACTTCATGACATGCATGACACGTGGATTTTTGCGCATTATGAATCTGGTTGATCTGCTTATGGTTTGTTAATATGTCCCGTGATCCTAGAGCTGTTATGTAATATAACTATTAGGCTAGAGTGTCAATAAGTCATTAGAGTTTTGTGGTTGTTTTTTTAATGATTTATCTTTAAGAATTTAACTCTCTTGCTGCTTAAAATTGAAATAGTTGATTGATACTGAATCCTGGAGAGAGATTTCAATATCTATAGGTGATTTTGAGAGAATTTTAGATGTCTTTTACTATGGTTTCAATTATTGCTTTATACCGTATCTAGTTTATACTGCAATGTAGAAAGTAATGCATTAGTATATGTTAACAGATCTATCTGCTTCTTCGTCATGGCCACTGGACAACTATTCTCGCGTACTACACAAGCTCTGTTTTACAACTACAAGCAACTTCCCATCCAGCGGATGCTTGACTTTGACTTTCTTTGTGGTGTGCATCATCAATTTTTATTATTTTAAATCCTTATTACAATTCGAGACTGAGTAGCAAATTGAAGGCTACATTAATGTGTTTTTTTATTGATGGAAGATCCAATTTTTTTATTCGCAGGTAGAGAAACACCATCAGTTGCTGGAATAATTAATCCTGGTTCCGAGGGATTTCAAAAGCTCTTTTTTGGTCAGGAGGAAATTGCCATCCCAGTTCATGCTGAGTATGTGTTTCGTGATGCACAAATTGTCTCTTTTTTGCTATAAATTTGGACTTGGTGAACCAAACATAGTCAAGAGTTTTTTTTCTCCCTTCATTTTTGTGGTCTCTTTACCACTTGCACATGCCGCTGGACTGGAATACCAAGTGACCTGTAATGAAAGGAAATTCTTGTTTGTCTAAGTTTATGTTGACTTATTTTTCAGTATTGAAGCTGCTTGTGCTGCACACCCTACTGCTGATGTGTTCATCAATTTTGCATCGTTTAGAAGGTTGGTATTGCTATGATCATGGCTATTCTTTTTTAGTCCAGGAGTATTGTATTGCATGGTATCACGAAATAGTTTGATATACTTGCAGTGCGGCTGCATCATCCATGACTGCTTTAAAGCAGCCGACAATTAGAGTTATTGCTATTATTGCTGAAGGTGTGCCTGAGTCAGACACTAAACAATTGATAGCGTATGCTCGGGCAAACAATAAGGTGAGAGAAGAAATGGAAATTCAAATTAAATAAACAAACTTCATAGGTAAATAGAATAGGCTGGAAATACTAATTTTAGAGATGATGTTGTGCTAGGTTGTTATTGGTCCAGCCACTGTCGGAGGAATTCAAGCTGGTGGTTTTAAGATAGGTGACACTGCTGGAACAATTGACAACATAATTCAGTGCAAGCTCTACCGGCCTGGATCTGTTGGATTTGTTTCTAAATCTGTATGTAGTTATTCATTTTTCAGTTTATGTCGTAGTGTTGTTCCATCTAACCTTTCTCTTCTTAAGGATATCATATTTTTATATAGTACTACTTTGAAAGAAGGAGAGATACTTTTCTATTAATATATTGGTGAGCACTCGGTCTTGTAGATTTCATAGTGGAAATTATGGTTGTGGAGTGATGTATCAATTTAATATCGAAGTGCAGTTCTGTTTAACAGTGAAAATTGGTAGTAGTAAACCTGTGTGATAGGATTCTGTAACGTTACTAGGCAGCATTCGCTCACCCCCTTTCTGTTGGTAAGTAGTAGTGGCGCCCGCTAGTACAGCTAAGATGATGTGCTTACATTTTGATAGTGAAATTACGGTTATCCGATGTTGGATTACCAAACAGCTAAGAAATTTGGAATTTGAGCTTTATTTCTTTTGATATTATCTTATTATGTATACACCAATGGTTTTGAGAGAAGAAAAAACTACTGAATTGCAGGGTGGGATGTCCAATGAATTATACAACAGTATTGCCCGTGTGACTGATGGAATTTATGAAGGTACTGCCAGGGTGTATGTTGCTGCTGTATTTCTTTAACGATAGTTTTGAATTATATTTTAATGTTCCGTCTTGATACAGGCATTGCCATTGGCGGAGATGTTTTCCCAGGTTCCACACTCTCTGACCATGTTTTGCGGTTTAGCAACATACCACAGGTGAAATTTCTTTTTCATCTTGATTACTGTACAGAATATCTGCAACTCATAAAGAACTGTGAAGAATTTGGAGCCTATAATTTTCTTGTGAATGATCAGTCTGTATTTACATCAAACCTCAGGTTAAAATGATAGTAGTACTTGGGGAACTTGGTGGGCGAGATGAGTATTCTCTGGTGGAAGCCCTAAAACAGGGGAAAGTGACAAAACCAGTTGTTGCCTGGGTTAGCGGAACCTGTGCACGACTCTTCAAATCTGAAGTACAATTTGGTCATGCTGTATGTCACTGGCTCATTATTTTTTGACTAATTCTCAGTTACATTTATAATAAGGGAGGCGAATTCCTGATGTTCATTGGCAAATTTATAAATCAGGGAGCAAAAAGTGGCGGTGAGATGGAGTCTGCTCAAGCAAAGAATCAGGCACTAAAAGAAGCTGGAGCTGTTGTTCCCACTTCATATGAAGCTTTTGAAGTTGCAATAAAGGAAACATTTGATAAATTGGTTAGTTTATCTTGAATTTTTCATCTCTAACTGATTTTTACGTTGTCTCCATCTCCCATAAGGAGCAATGTTTTAAAGAAGTCTCGTTAAGTTTTCGAGATTAGCTTGAGGATCGTGATTTTTTTTTTCTTTTGCTAGGTTGAAGAAGGGAATATCACACCCATTAAAGAGTTTACTCCTCCACCAATCCCCGAAGACCTAAACATTGCAATTAAGAGTGGAAAAGTACGTTCTCCAACTCATATTATTTCCACCATCTCTGATGACAGAGGTATGTTGGGATCCATCAAGTTTGTTAGTTGTAACATGGAAATGAGGTGTCCCAAGACACATTTGGTAGCTAAATCAAACTTCTCTTCCATTATTTTCCGAAGGTGAGGAACCCTGCTATGCTGGGGTACCAATGTCTACCATTATTGAAAATGGTTATGGTGTGGGGGATGTTATCTCTCTTTTGTGGTTCAAACGTAGCCTTCCCCGTTACTGTACTCAATTTATTGAGGTATACTATTCATACTCCAGTTTGCAGAGCTTTCCTTAAATCTTGTTTTCCCTTTCTTTTTATGCATGTCTATCTTAAGAATGTAAAACTGTCTATGCTCATGCTCTTTTTTAAAACTATCGTTGTACTGTTCTCTTTTCATATAGGTATAGTAAAATATTGAGATCATCTTCTAGCTTATATTTTTCTGATGCATTAAATTGGTGATTATCAGATATGTATCATGCTGTGTGCCGACCATGGTCCTTGTGTCTCTGGTGCTCACAATTCTATAGTAACAGCAAGGGCTGGGAAAGATCTTGTCTCCTGTCTTGTATCGGGTAAATACTGGCCTCTAGTCTTTCTAATGCTGAAGTATGCTTGTTATCTGAGTAACCGTGTCTGTGCACTAATATTTCCATTAATGGTCTCTAATATTTTTCATTTGGCATTCTTGATTCCTAACATTATGAAACAGGCTTGCTTACAATTGGTCCTCGATTTGGGGGTGCCATTGATGATGCTGCTCGCTATTTCAAGGATGCTTATGACAGGGTATGATTAATAGGCTTTTCCTGTGAAGCTAGCTATCCAACTATAGTTTTAACATGCGATACTACGCATTTTCTTGTTACAGAGTCTTACACCTTATGAATTTGTTGAAAGTATGAAGAAGAAGGGCATCCGTGTTCCTGGAATAGGGCACAGGTAGTGTGGATACTTGTGTGTTCATTTACTATTTGTTTTTGTTTCTTTGAAAATCTAAATGTATATCTTGGTTTTCTTCTGTAAATTAGAATCAAGAATAGGGATAACAAGGATAAGAGAGTCGAGCTGCTACAAAAGTTTGCACGCACACATTTTCCGTCTGTGAAATACATGGAGTATGCTGTTGAAGTTGAAAATTACACCCTCACCAAGGCAAATAACCTAGTTCTAAACGTAGATGGTGCAATTGGGTCACTTTTCTTGGATCTTCTAGCTGGTAGCGGAATGTTCACTAAACAAGAGGTTGACGAAATTGTGGGGATTGGCTATCTGAATGGGCTTTTTGTTTTGGCACGCTCCATTGGTCTGATCGGGTGAGTTTCATTTTGATTGTCTTTATTTATCAGGAAGAGCGTTTTTTTTTAAGTAAATAACAGATATCATTTTTGGGTGTACACACTTAAAACTAATTCATTTTTCATTAATTAATCTTTTCAGGCATACCTTTGACCAAAAGAGATTGAAACAACCACTCTATCGTCACCCATGGGAAGATGTTCTGTACACAAAATGAGGGAACTTTGCTATGCTTTTCAAATCAGCTGTCTTTCGGGAAATCACGCATCACGCTGGAGATTTGTTTTAGTTGTTAGACCAGTGTACGGGGCTTATTGGTATCTAGCTGTTTGTAAGTTGTATCAGAAATTTCTTTAAGAAATAACTTAAAATTATTCTTCTTCCTCTTGATGAAGATGGTCACCGAGTCCGCGCACATTCTTGCATTACTCTGCTATTTTGGCAAAAACTCTGATCATCATAAACTTGTATATGATTGATTTATTTATGCTAATAACAACTCTAAGTAGACCATGAAAAGATGTCCCAATTATTTTCAAGTTCTTCATCATTTGTTTGGTTCAACAAATGTAGTTGAAGAAAATAAATAAACAGGATTTCAAAAGCTTGGGCATTGAATTTCAAATTTAAGAAACTGTCACAGGTCAGAATGATTTTAACTAGTACATTTCATTCTTAGTAATTTATTTGAATGACATAAATTTTTCTATTCTCTATTTCACACCAAAGTAAACTTTCAAACCCTGCCTGAAATGTAACTCTAACTTTATATATACTAATTACTTTTTCCTCTCTGCGTCTATTTTTTTTTTTATATTTCTATTTCTGTTTGGTCAAATGATATTTTCACTTTTTCGTCTTTTTTTTCATACATTTATTTATTATTGTATTACAATTTACACTTGCAAAATTTGTAATAATAATTCATGTACTTTCCCTCTTGAGGAATATCTATTCCTAAACGGCGATAGGATGTCCTGATTCTTCCCATCTTTCAATCTTTTCATGCCCTCTGAAATTGTGTGCGTGCACTCATTGAAGTTGAAGAAACCAATGTAAAATAATATTTTTTACTATTACAAATTTAAATAAAATGTCATACTATTCTTTATATTTATAATTTTTAATTCTTAACTTACATTCATCAAATTAATATTCTTAATTCTTATCTTTTATTTTTGTGCAACATTTAAAATAATTATTTAACCATCTACTAGGGTGTCACATACTAACTTTAGAAAAGTATTAATTTGAGGTTCTTGAAAGATAAAAAAAATCTAAAAATTCTCTCCAAAGGCTAAAATAAAACAAAGAAGTGGATAAATTTTTGTTGTTGTAATGCAAGTTGTATGAGAATAAAAAAACTATAAAGTGATATACAAGGATAAAATTCAATAATAAGAAACAAAATTTATACCCACTCTAACAAAAGTTACAGTAAAACCATTCCATTTGAAAAAAAAGAAAAGTTAGTTTTCTATTTTGAAAAGTAAATACAGAATGTATTTGATTTAGACAGTTTAAGACAACAAAGCCGTGATTTCCTTTTGGACACGCCAGTCCTTCTGATATTACTTACTACTTCAATGGCGGCTCTATTTGTTTAATATCTCAAAATATTTCTACTCTCTTATTTTACTAACACAACTGAAAATAAATAAACAAATAAATGATATAAAAATTGTGTGTTTTGACCAAGAAAAGAATAATATTTTCTTTTAAATTTTTTTATCTTATCTTAAATGTGCATTCCATGGGTGTAACTATACTTACATTTATTAAATTATATTTAATATGTTAAAAATATATCAAATATGCCTATTATTATTATTATTATTATTATTATAGACAATGGGTAACAGATTCAATTATAATGTGTCAGTCCAATGAACATACCCAAAATGTATAAAGAAAAATATCTTGTTGCTTGCTCATTTTGAGGTTTTATTTCATTTCACTTTATGATGAGTAATCACAAATTTTGCAAACAAGGAAAAAACAGGTAAAAAATGTGTCTGAACCGTATTAAAACAAGTGGAGTCCTCCTGAAGAGAAAAAATAGCATGCTCCACGGAATAAAAAAAAAAGCGTTGGTGTGAGAATGAACCAATACGAATGAAGCGACTCAAAAGTTTTTAAACCAAAAAGACAGAGTACGTTAAGAACATAAAGCACACCCAGAGGAGAGAGTTGACACACGTGCGTCGTGGATTGGTCCATCCAACACTAAGAACTGGAAAGGAGAACGGACTGTAAGTTCCACGCGCGTGATCGCGAGTGGGGTTTCTTTGGTCTACTTTTATGATGTAATAATAATGAATAACTTTTGTTTTGGTTCAAATAGCTGGATTCAGATATTAACGATGAGATAGAGAGTGGAAAGAAAAAGAGTTGAAGTAAGAGTAAGCAAAGGCAAAGGAGAAGAAAAAAAGGAAAAGAAAAAAAGTAAGAGTGAAGAATATAGGTAGAGATAATAGTGATAGAGAGAGGATTAGGTTGTTGTTTTGTTTTGATGTTTTATTGACTCTGTTGAGAGATAAGACTTTGAACTTCAATTGAAAATTTATTGCAATCTGTGTGTCTAATCAATTTATTTGTGAGCTATATGTGTTGGTAACTTCTAGAGAGAAGGAAGATGAATGTTGTTGTTGTTGTTGCGGTTGCTTGTTGTTAGTGGATAGATACAGATATCTGAAGAGGACGATAGCAATAGCGTATAGCGTGTTTTTGTGATTGGGATTGTGATTGTGATTGTGATTGCTGTTGCAATGGGAACTCCACCAACGGATGAACTCGTGAAGAAGATCCAACAGTTAGAAGAAGGACACGCGCACTTGAAGCAAGAAATGTCAAAGCTCAAACTCTCCGATGTGAGACACGGACATCGCCAGAGGTCGCACTCCGTCTCTCCGCAGCGTTCCAGGTTGGGCGCTCCCCCGAGGAGGCGGACCGATGCACCGGCGGCTGCGTGGAAGAGAGGTTCGTGTTCCTTTAAACAATCCTCGCCTCTGCAGAGAGAGAGCCGCGGCGGCGGGGATCCTCAAATTCACGGCGGCGGCGGAGGAGGAGGAGGAGGAGGAGGAGAAGGTGCTACTCCGCGCCGTGGTCCTTCCGCCGTGAACTTTACGGAACGACAGTATCTTAATATTTTGCAGTCAATGGGACAGTCTGTTCATATATTGGATCTTAACTGTCGCATAATATACTGGTGAGTCATTTGTCTCAATGCGCATCGCTTTTTTTTATTTGTTTTACTATTAAATTCTGTGTAATTTTTCTATTCCGTAACGGTGATAGTTAATGAAGATGTGGAATATATGAATATATTGACTTTTATAGCAACTTTCTCATTTAACTTTTTCAAAATGAGATGATGCATGAGTTAATTTTAGTGCATAAGAGAAAGTCGGATGATTTTCCTTTTCTGTGAATACTTAGGGAAAAGCTTCTTACTACAAATGCTTGTGGAGAGAAATGTCTTGCAATAAATATTTATGGGAAAGTTTTTCAAAACTTATGATTAGTTCATTACTGGAAAATGGATGTGCTGACTGTGTTTGAGCTTTGATATATCGTTTACTGTTGAGCATGTGATGTTGTATGATGCTGATTGCGGGAATTCAAGGAACCTGTATTAAAAGCTTTGTTTTGAGAAAAAAAAATGTGGTTGGGGAAAATTTTACAGGAACCGTAGTGCGGAAAATCTGTATGGTTATACAGCAGAGGAAGCTTTAGGGCGGGATGGGATTGAGCTGCTTGTAGACCCTCGGGATTTGGGCTTGGCCAATGATACAGTGAACCGTGTGATGGTGGGAGAGAATTGGACGGGGCAATTTCCGGTCAAGAATAAGATGGGGGAGAAGTTCTTAGCTGTAGCGACTAATACACCTTTCTATGATGATGATGGAAGCTTAGTTGGGATAATTTGTGTCTCTTGTGATTCACGGCCCTTTCTTGAAATGAAAGTTCCGATGTCTGGTGTAAGGAACACTGAGTCGGATTTGGACTCGGGTGGAACTCGATCTAGAAGTAGCATTACGAATAAACTTGGCATTGACACTCAGCAGCCACTTCAAGTTGCTATTGCGTCAAAAATTTCAAATTTGGTTTGTGACATAACTTTCTCGCTTCTGTAATTTTAGTATACCGTGGTATATCTTGACTCTTGACATCTTTAATCATTAAACAGGCATCAAAGGTGAGTAACAAAGTAAGGTCAAGGATCTGGACGGGAGAAAATAATGTGGATCGTGAAGGTGGGAGCGGTGAAAGTCATAATTCTGAGCATAGTTTGTTGGAATCTGTTCTTTCGGACCAGAGAGAGGATGCTAATTCCAGTGGAGCTAGCACCCCCAGAGGTGATGTGCCACCGTTCCATTTTGGTGTGTTTTCTCATGGCGAAGAAAAATCCCAGGGAAAATCTTCGAGAGAGTCTGGTGACGAGAGTGAAGGAAAATCTATTCACAAGAGCATACCTGCTAAGGCTGAAGCCTGGATTCAAAGGAAAACATTATCATGGCCATGGAGAACAAAGGACCGAGAAGGTTCAGATGGATCAGAGGGAAGCAAAGTTCGTGCTACTGGGCCCTGGAGACAGAATGATCGAGAAAGTGAATCAGTTAATCAGAAGATTCTTTCTTCTGGCTTGAAGCAAGAAAGCCAGGGAGGTGAAAGTAATCGCCCTAATAACAATGAGGTTTCAGGATCCTGGTCCTCCTTTAATGTTAACAGCACAAGCAGTGCCAGCAGCTGTGGGAGTGCTGGCAGTTGTGCTGTCAATAATAAAGTGGATGTGGACACTGATTGCTTGGATTATGAAATTTTGTGGGAGGACCTGACAATTGGAGAACAAATTGGGCAAGGTGAGACATTCTTAACTAAAGGGGCAAACTTGAGGACATAATCCTTTGATAACATCTATGCTTTAAGAACAAAAAATATTTTATATTTGAAATGTTGTTCGTTTCTTTCTAGAGCTCTCATAATTTATTATACCTGTGCTTGCAAACCCAAATATCAAGTTTATGCCTTTTATGCTATTCACATAACTGTTTCCTTTTCCAAATTGCAGGTTCTTGTGGAACTGTTTATCATGCTCTGTGGTATGGATCAGTATGTTCTTTTCCTTGCTGCAATTATTTTGATTTCATGCATTATAGATGATTTTTCCAAGAATTTTACTCCAACTTAGATTTCTTTGTTGCATTCTTTACCTTACCTTTTTTGGGGTGTAAGTTTATATATTGTTGCAACTGGAAATTAATAGCATTTAGTATACCGATGTTCTTTATGGTGCTAATTCAACATTCTTGAGTTAAGGCAACACAGAATTGCTGGTTGTCCTGTGAAATGTGGACGGCAACTCTAAGCCAGACAACGTTAGAATGCGTCTTTTATAGACAGACAACCTACTTTTCTTCTGAGTGAAATTCTGATGTCAACTTATATCTGGGTTTTGGCAGGATGTTGCCGTTAAAGTTTTCTCAAAGCAAGAATATTCAGATGAATTGATACTGTCCTTCAGACAAGAGGTATGCTTTCCTATAGCCTAATTTGCTTATTAGTAAGGAAGTGACAAAGGTGTAGAAAACAACCATTGTTGCTAATGTAATTAGGTGAGAAAAATCGACTAAAACATAATAGTCTTCCTTACTTTGATGTTTGCTCAATTATTGCACAATTGGGTGGGAAATGTCATACTTGTTGCTTTCACTTTTTTTTATACCATTTATTGATTTTATGAGACACACAAATCCACATTCACGTTGGGCATCATAGGTCTCTAATATGTGAACTTGATTCATTTGTTAACCATGTGTTAGGTTTCTTATTACTTTAGGTTGTTTTATGTAAGGATCAACAGGCATTATTGTGACTTTGCTAAGCTTGCGAAAGAGATCAGTGTTTATAGTACATTGCTTAGGCGAATGATGGCCTACATTGTTTTTCTGTTTTGTTTTGCATTGTGGAGTGGATACAATTAGCCAAATACAGTGTAAATCCACACATTTAGCGTAAAAGTTAACGTATCATTTTTATAGCATGACTGGTTGAGTAAAATTCAGCCTCGTTATCTTAATCTCCTCTTCGATAATAAAAGGGTTTCGGAGGGGAGAGATTGTCCCAAGTTAGAAATTTTAAATCCAATTGTAAAGTATGAGACTTATACTGAAAGAACGGAATTCTAATGTGAGATTTATACAGCCTTTGGCTCCAACTAAAATGGTTAGCTTTTGTGATCTAGCTCTTCCATGATTCTTTATCAATTGGTATTAGAGCTTTTCAAGACTGTGTCTATCAGTTACAAACAAGCAGCGGGTGGTGACTCTGCCATTGCAGCATTCACTTAGGCTAGTGTGTACATCCAGCCCGTATGAACACAAGGGTTTCTAGAGTGCGGGACTTATAAGGCTTTGGGCTCTCCACCTACAACAGCTAGCTCTTGTGATGTGGTTTCCCTTTTGTGACTGGATGCCTTTTTCTCTCTTCATTAGTTGTCCTTCAAGTACAATACTGTTTGGTTAGTCAGCATCTTGTTATTAGCCACATCTTCCTTAAATATAATAAACTGCTTATATTGATTTGATATGACCCATATATGTTATATTCCTTTAATAATCCGACTTTATAATCCAATTTACTATGGTAATATGGATGGACGCTTACATCCTAGATTTTGCATTATATGTTCAAGATTGACAATTTCCTATAATATGTTTAAAATAATCGGAAAATTTTTGGATCGGTGCAGAAACTATTAGTTATTGAGTGCCGTAGCTATCATAATCGCTGGGAATTTGATCTAGAATTTAGCTAATATGGAACTGTGTCTTGTTCTTCCACTTGATTATTTTACCGTATTAATCACTTTTCTCGTCTAAACCTCCCGAGTGCTTGGCATCCCCCTACAATTTCTTGTCTTGCATTGATTTGATGATATTTTTGTTGTATGAAGGTGTCTGTCATGAAAAGACTTCGACACCCAAATATTCTTCTCTTTATGGGGGCCGTGACTTCACCTCAACGTCTCTGCATCGTGACAGAGTTTCTCCCGCGGTTTGTACTGAACTTCTGCTTTTTGCCCATTTGTATCAAGAGCATATGATTGTAGTCTACTATGCTAGGTATCAGAGAGTACTTAGCTGGGTTAATCATTGCTGTGTACATTTGTATTTTATGACTTCAGTGGAAGCTTGTGCCGCTTGTTACACAGAAACACTTCTAAACTTGACTGGAGACGGAGAGTTCATATGGCCTTGGATATTGTAAGTATTTAGTAATAGAATTATAGATCTTATGGTGTTTATCCATTTTCCTTCTAAATAAGATCATTGTTATGATGCTATTTATTTAGTATAACAATGGATCATTCACTTTTTTCCATTTTCGGTATTAATTTATTTCGGGTTTTGTTCCTGGAGCATAACGTAATTTTGACTTTGCTATTAGAAATATAAATTCCTTTAGTATCTTAGAAAGCATCTCTCATTGTTTGAAGCTTGTTGTAAGCTTACAGCATATTCTTTCTACAGGCACGGGGCGTAAATTATCTTCATCATTCTAACCCACCTATCATCCACAGAGATTTGAAGTCTTCAAATCTTCTAGTTGATAAGAACTGGACTGTGAAGGTCTGCCACTTTTCACTTTTCTAGTTATCCTATAATGTTGGTTTGAAATTGTCCTTGATTGCGTAAAGGTTCTAACACTAAGCTACACAATATCTTGATGACGTTTTAACTGAACAGGTTGGTGATTTTGGTCTTTCACGAGTTAAGCATGAAACATATCTCACAACTAAGACTGGAAGGGGCACGGTACGCTCCTTTTTTTCAGTGGGACATAATATTTCTTATATTTTTGCAATTGTCCACTTCATATTCTTCAATGCTACAGAGTCTCAAAAACATCTTACTGATTCTAGCATTTTTTTGTTTTGTAGCCTCAATGGATGGCACCCGAAGTTCTTCGTAATGAACCCTCCGATGAGAAGTATGTCCTATCTATGCTCTCAATTACTCTTTCTCTCTACTGATGTTTCTAAACAAATTTCAGACTTATGAATATCTGTTTTTGCTGCTTCTTGGGAACATCAGATCTGACGTTTATAGCTTTGGAGTGATATTATGGGAAATTGCAACTGAAAAGATACCTTGGGATAATCTCAACTCAATGCAGGTATTGCTTTCATGCGTACATGAACCTTCGAAATATATACTTGCGAAGTTTAAAATTAGTAAAGCTTATTGAACCGAAATCCATTGCAGAGATTGGCTTTATCGTTTTTTAAGTTATTTGTTATTCCGGGGCTTCAAACTGGAGAGTGAACTATTATTCCATAAAGGATGCACGTTGGGTGTTTATATTGTGTCTTTAGTTTCAGCTTATTTAGTTTTTGAATTACGCTCATTCTACGTCATTAAAGACCACGGTGACTGGAAATTATTATATCATAATGTTTTCCCAGTTCAATATGAAGATTTTTTTTATGAACTATGGAATATGGATCACTGTTGGTGCATATATGAACAACTGTTCCTCTAGGGATCTTGCAGGTGATTGGAGCTGTAGGATTCATGAATCAACGGCTAGAAATTCCAAAAAATATCGATCCACGGTGGGCTTCTATAATTGAGAGCTGCTGGCACACGTGAGCATTCTAATCTCTGTTAAACTTTTGTACCCCAAACCAAACCCAACCCTCCAAATATAGTCTTTAATATCCAAGGATGCCAGTTATCACCCAAATGAATATAGAAGTTGCTTTACTTGTGCTCCAATAGTTGGCAAGCTTACCTAAACAATCTTCTTGTTTTCTTGCTGTTTCATCATACTGGAATTGTTTGCCCTTTTATTTATTCAATATTAGGTTACCTACTTGATGTAGCCCAATTACATTTTCGGACTGTAGTGAATAAGAAATTCTTGGTTCCATAGTTGACCTTGGGTTGTTGTGTTTGCTACTCAATTTTTTTTATGTAAATCCTTGATTCCAATTATTTCCTGCCTTCTTTTGGTAGTTTTACATTCTAATGTTGAAGCCATGTAGGGGAGTTTATCAAACTTTTTTCCAACTTACTAATTTGTCTGTTCCTACCAGCGATCCAGCAAGCCGGCCAACGTTCCCGGAACTACTTGATAGGCTTAGAGAGCTGCAAAAACAGTATGCCATTCAGTTCCAGGCAACCCGATCCGCCAGCAAGGAAAGTACCCAAAAAGAGTCCTAGAAAACCTTGGAGCTATTTTTTCTGATGGTTAATGATTTTTTTGCATATATTTTACCGAAGCTGCTGGAGTAGATGAGTTAGTACAAACAAACAGCTGGTCTTGGAACTTTGTAGCATAGCTGATCTGAGTCCTTCAACATTTGCCAAGTTATTTTGGAGAAGAGGGATAAACTGATAAAAGAAACGTGGGAATTGCCAAACTTTTGATAGTGATTGGGTCACTCTTCTTTTTCTCTTGTGCCATCTTTTAAGTTTCATATTGGTGGTTTTGAATGTTTAGAGTCTTGTCAATTGGATCGATTACCACCCGCGTTGTACTTATTCTATGCAATTGTTTCCGCCACTATTTCAAAGTTGTACAGAAGGTGGCGAAAAGAAGTGGGAACATCATTTGACTAGATAGATTAGAATCACAAAGTCAGTGTTTTTAAGTTAATGTTGGATCTCCTTCATTATCCACTCGAAGCAAAAAGTGCAGTTTAGCACATCAGACAGCCTTTGAAATGAACCATTCACAATTTCATTGGCTGTCATCAATTCAACTAATCGAACCAGTACAGATAATAATTTCTAGAATAGACAGTAATTTTCAAATTGTTTCTGCATTCTATTGGCCGTTCCTTTTGTTAATCTTAACCGAACTGTAAAAGTCTGATTTCCTATTGGATATAACGTTATTTTTATATTGGATTGAAGTCATGTGATATCACTTCTATATAGAAAAAAAAAGAAGCAAAAATCGTCTTTTAACTGCACGACTTTGTGAATGTCTATCTGCTAGTCAAAGTTGTGCATAGTGAGAATTTGCGCAAAAGTCGTTGAATCATGACACTTTTCTGGTCTATACTTCAGTGCAGCTGAAATATGACAACTTCTCTTGTTTGAAGTATGAGACTCAACTTATCCTTTTGTGGTAAAATTTTTCATTTCAACTTCTTCTCATCATTTCAAAAAGAAATTGCACCAAAATAGTAAAAAATCTCTTTTATCCGTGGCCCCGATACACACGTGAGGCTTCCGTATAATCAGGTTCCTCATGGAGTGAATTGGGTTACTGTTCATAAATGGTCTATGCCATCTTAAGTTCAAAACCAAAAAATCGTCTAGTTTGTTTTCTATTCCTAACTCTATTACATAAGTTATTCCTTCATTTGAATAGGATCCATTGTTTAACTTGTCGTTGCAAACTTTTAAGTCCTTATTTGTGCTGCAAACTCCTAACAAATTAAGGAGAAGACTTTGATGTAGTATCAGTTGAGAAAAAGATAACCCGAAATAAGAGATGATTTGAACATGTACAATAAAAAAGCCAACAAGACTATTACTAAGGAGAGTAAATTACATGAATTTTAATATTATGTAGAAACTATTAGTGAGAAGAGTAAATTACATGGGTAAAGGGTGATATGAAGATTATTAAGACATTCACAAGTTTGTAAGAAAATTTACAATTTAAAAAAAACGCTTAAAGGAATTTTTTTTATTAGAATCAATCAAAATTATTTTCAGATATTAATCGTTCTTATTTCAATTAATATTAATTGGAGTTATTTTTTCGTACACGTTGACTAAATAAATCTCCTAACTGAGATTCTGAGATTAGTGAAAACAGTTCACTCAAAATAAGTTCAAAAGTTTTCCCATTTAACACTGAAAAAAATGACATACGTTGTGAAAAAATATCTTCAAAGACACTGATTGAAAAACAATTTCAGCAATTATCAACAAAAATATGACTATGAAATATATCAATGCTAATATTAATTGAGAAAATAAAACAAGTTTATTTTTCTAATTTTTGGTAATTCTATTGTTTTCATAAATTTTTAAAATTTAAATTTGTTTTAAAATTCTCCATCCAAACAATATATTTTGTCGAAAATATTTCAAATTCTTTATAAAAATTTATCCAAGCATGCTAAAAAGGAATTTTTCAAAAAGAATCTCTTATAAAAAATAACCTTGAATATTTGGTCTTTAATATGTTTTAATGCTATCATTTGATCTATAAATTGATCTGACCTAGTGAAGATTTTGTTGTTGTAATAATTCTTATACACAGCTTTGCAAACTAAAGAAAATGAATATATATATATATATATATATATATATATATATATATATATATAATTTCAAATCAAGGGCCCCTTTTTTTCTAACAAACTGTTTTTAATAACATTGTGAAAACCTTACTCATATACAATGATATATTTTTACATGATATTATGAGTTTTTCAAGAGAATATTGATTTGATAATTTGTATTTAGGTAGTTTTTGACCTAACTTTATCTTTCCATTCTTCTTTAATAAAGTTGCGCCAAATACATTTAAAGAAAAACTCCTGAAAAAAAAATAACGATCTTAACTGAAAAAAAAAGAGAAAGAATTTTTTAAGGGAAAACTAATTAAAATAAATTTTAAAATTAAATTACACGCCTTAATCTTTCATTTTGAATTAATTGATGTTACAAAAAAGTTACCTTTCAAATAGTTTTTCAGATAAAACAACTAGGCAACAATCATTTCAAATTTAAACTTTAAAAACAACTTTTAAACAATAAGAAAAAAGGTTGGGTCAAACATAGCCCTTTTCCTCCCTCCTACCGATTTCCTGTTTAGTGAAAAATGTGATGTAAGTTATTTGACATGGATGGAGGGAAGCATCTCATGCAACTTGTAGAATTCTGAAACAACTTCATGGTGGGGAATTTATAAAGCCTATTTCGGGACTAAGGTTACTTTTATCACTTGGGAAGTGGCATTATATTTTCAGATAAAGAAAGTAGTGGATTCCCCGACAAACAAACAAGAAAAAAAGGATAACAAAGTAATGGCTCTAAAGACATCGTAGAAGTAAAGATAAAAAAAAGACTCCATAGCATGAAGAACTATTGCAGCTATATGTTTTATTGGAATCTTTCTTTAATACGGAAAAAAGTAGGCAAAAACATAGAGGATGCTTCCTTCACGACAATGTCAACTTCAAGTGACATCGAGAATCTAGCCTCTATCAACTTGGAAGTGGTAAAAATAGTGCAAATAAGTCATAACCACTTGCACACAATACCTTACAAGAGCATGCTAAGTACAGTGTTTTCTATTTGACCACAGTACTTGAAAAATCATTAAGCACTGAACTGAAGATGAAGGAGCTTCACGTTGAACATGCAAATGAGCCTATATTGGTGACAAACATGGAGATACAAGACTCCAATTATTCCACGCTCCAATAACTATGCATAGATGATCCAAGGATCAAGAACTCAAGATCCTATCGTATGTCATCTTAGCCATTCGTTTAGTTCCAATTGGTCAATTTGATGCATGAGAGAAAGAACAGAATTGTCATGGTACCCGGAGAAATCTAAGAATTCTGATACATGTATTGCTTGAGTCAGTAACAGAATGAATTTAAAAACATAAAAAAGAGAGGGAAGGAGGGATAAAACTTCATTAAATAGAAAATCATTTAACTTAAAGTAAAACAATAATAGTACCAAAACTCTTAAATTTCCTTGGGTACCCCAAGTTTTCTCAAGAAAACATTGTTGGAATGGTGAGTTTTGTTTTTCAAACTATTTCCATGATCCAACGGGTGCTACCTATGGTGATAACCTGTGTTCAAATCTCACTCCCCACTTTCCCAATTCAAGCTAGAAATATCTATGCCAAAGCAAAACACTAGCCATGCCACTAGGTTCCCTAGCCTTCGTGAAACATTAATTGATTGGTTCTATCGGCTTATATTTGCTCAAAGTCTCGTCTAATATCCGCACCAAACAGAAGAGCAGCACAACGCAAGACAACTAAGCTAATCTATTGTTAGCTCCTTTATGTTAGTTATCATGCTTTGAAGTGCTGACAGAACTTGATTATGAATATAATAAATTTGTAAACATTTAAACACATGTTTCGGCGCATGAATCCTATGATTTCTGTATAAAGTCTGTGTTCAGATAAGTATGATTTCGCTAAACTCTGGCACTTCCATTCCCACAACTCTAGCGAAGCAAGTGCCGGATTGCAGCAACAGCATCACCTTTATGCTCGCGCAAGGTCCTTTCAGCCACCTTTTTATCCAGCTTTTGAAAACAAATTATATATAAATACATCAATTGATTGAAAAAAAATTAGAAAATTTATAAAGAAGCGACATACCGAAAAAGTTACCTCTAATTCATTAGCGATAATGTCGACATCGGCGGCATTTATCTTAACAGCAGCTAATTCTTTCTCCCTAAAACCAGGGGAAAAAATACAGATTAAGAGTTAATTAATCTTTAATCAAATGTAAAAGACAGAAAAAAAGATTAGGAATGATTTTACCTCAAACGCATGGCTTGCCAGTCAGCTTCAGCAGATGCAGCAATTGATGCCATGGCCTGCAATATCGTTAGACAATACCGCAAAATTCAGTTTAACACGAATCGAATCGCTTGTGTGAAATTTTATGGCAACGTTTGGTTGTTTGATTTCAGTTTTAGGACGTGATTTTGAGAAGCTGATAAACGCGCTTCTGAACGTGTTTTCAATTTCGAAAGCGATTACAAGAAAAGATAAGAGAGAAAGAGTGAACAGAACCTCTTGAACGCGAGAGGAATCGAGTTGGCGATCCTCGACGCGGTCAGTGAGCTTGTCGAAAGCTTTGGTCTGCTGCTGCATGTCCTTCGAGTCCACCACCCTCTCTATTCCTTCCTCTGCACCTTCCATCTCTCTCTCTCTCTCTCTCTCTCCAATTTCACACTTTCTGCTGCAAAATCAAACTCCACAACAGAACGCACACAACCCACGCGCAACGCTGGAAGAGCTTCATCTCTCGTACTTTGTGCTGCCTGAAGCAATTTTCGGGCCTTATTGGGCTCAACGTGGGCTCAACCTGAACCCATCTCTCTAAAGGCAGTTTCTTCCTGCACCCCTACATTTTTCTTTCTGCACCCCCATAATGTTATGTAAAGACTAAATTGTCCCTATTATTTTTTAAAAACCCTAAAATGCACTTGAACTGTATTTATTTTTTGCATTATGAATTATGGAATCCGGAAAAATTTTGGATTGACACTTTCGGTAAAATTTCGGATCCATCAATCCATAATTCAAAATATGCATTTTACATTCAAACATTTCGGATCCACTAATCTGTAACAGAAATATGCATTCTGGATTCTGAAATCCGTAATTCAGAAAAAAGCATTCCAGATCCACGAAACCGTAACAGAATTAGGCTTCTGGATTCAGCAATTCGGAAATCAACAATTTATGCAAAAATTGCTTCTGAAACACTCCCTCATCCGGAAAAAAAAAAATATTCAGTTCCAGATTGATGAATCCGTAGCACACTCCCAAATCCCTATTTCTGGTAACCACGGTGTCCTTTTTCAAGTAAAAGATTAAGGTCAGTTTCAGGATTTAGAAAATTGTGGGAGTGCAGGAAAATAAATGTAGGGGTGCAGGAAGAAGAAGCCCTCTCTAAAACACTCTTCATAACTGTCGCACTAAGCTAGGCCCAACTATATTTTCACAAAAGAACGAGGATATTTTTCACTGCCAATAAAAGATATAAACTATATTATAAATAAAATAAATAATTTTTAGTTATTTATAATTTTAAATATAAAAATTAAAAACATTTAGAAATAAAAAATATATATGAAGAAAGGAACGAACAGACAGGAGATCAAATATACTAATAAAAATAAAATCAAAGAATGGTATTTTAATATTTCTGAAAGAAAATTTTTGTAGGAGCAATATAAAAATGTATATAAAATAAGAAAATAGAAAAAAAAATATTGGTCGTGTGTAATTGAGAGAACACGAAGAGCTAGCCTCACTTCCGAATTATATATTTTAGTTTATAATATAGGAATAGATAACTAATTAAAATTTATCTTAAATATATATAACTTTTAAAGAAATAATTACATACAAAGTTATTCATTATATTATATTATATTATATTATATATATATATATATATATATATATATTTCTTGATAACGAATTGGTCTGAAACTCTCGTTAGTATAAATTTTAAATAACTCTGAATATTAAAAATAAGTTTAAACTTAATTCAATTTTATAAAATCACCTCATAAGATGAACTACTTATATACTATTATCTCTTCTTATCTCCAACAACCTAGACATGTGTCAATAATTGTATTAAATAATTTAAAATTACAAATTTATTTTGTGTTCATCTTTAGATTCACAGCTAACAATTTTAACAACCTCTGTTTTTCGATTTTTGTCTTTGTTATAGTGCAACTCCTAGTTTAGATGTTGGTCTGATGCCATTTTAAAAAAGAGAAGCTTGTTTATAGGGATGATGCAGACACATTTTTTTTTATCGATAGTTTCTTCTCAGGTCTATTTTTTTAACAAAGAATAAATTTAATAAAAAGGAACAGTGTCCCAACCTTTATACAAAAAGATACTACCAGAACATTGCTACACTTTCCGTGGCCAAATCAGACTACAAATTGTGACAGAGATGTTACAGCTCCCACAACAGCAGCTTGCTTGGAACAACTATACTCTATAAGTCATTGATACCTAGCTAAAATTGTTTTTTTGCATATATCATTTCCCCATCACAAATTTCACATATTAAAAACCAAAAACTACTCCAAATTTTGCAGCAATTTTTGCATCATTTTTTGTTGCTTTCATCACATTTTGTTGCAACCAAAACCTTCTGTGACATTTTTCCTTCTCAGCTTTCTCTCCCAATGAAACCCAAACTTTAACCACCCTTTTATCCACCTCCACCATCCCAATGTCCAATAACTAATATTTCCTCCTTGCCACATAGCCAAAATAATGCTACTTACAAAATACCCAAAAATTCTTTGGATAGTTGCTACCAAGTATAATCTTCACTAAATACTGCATCTCTGACCATCTAAGGAAAAATGCACTCATGAAAGCCAAAATATACATTAAGGACATCCTCATATCTATAACCACAACTCTGCATCTATTGCTGCAAGGACCTATAGCCAATTGTTGTTACTCCTTTTATCACTACTGATTTACGATTCTGTAGCAGAAAAAGAATGTCTTCCTCTATGCATATCAACGTCTTCAAGCTGGAAGGAGATCAAATTTGAGTAGGGAATATTTAGCTCCTCTTCTGCATAGGTTCTCCTTCTCTTAGGAAGCTCCCCTATTCATGCTTGCAAAGACAATCTCCCAAGATATCAAAATATTAAACATTTTGTTATGCTAAATCCTGTAAGATACGATATTACTATTCAAAATAACAAAGACCTCCAACCCCTGTTCCGTCCTTTAAAAGAAAAAAATATTCTTTTAACTAAATGAATATTATGGAGAATAAAATTCAACATTATAGAGCAAGATTGATATTTGTAGGATTTGATAGAGAAGCATTAGGCTATAATAGATTTATGATGAACAAAAATATGCTTACACTTTCAATTAAGTTGTTTAGTAGTCATATTGATACATAAGACATGACATTGGATTCAATCAGTGTAAGAGAAATTGATACATTTTACCTTATGTTTTCATCCATGTCTACGATTGGACCTATGCAAAGGCTAATATTTCCTCTACATCAACCTTTGCTTGATTGAAAACTGACCTGTTTCTGTGTTTTCAATACACCAAATGATAGAAATTCACATGCTTTTCCATAGAATATTATTTTGCTTGTTGAAGCTAAGACAATGAAAATGGTAAAAAATGATTTAGCAAAGCATTATGATTCACTAAACTTACCCCTAGTCATTCATTACACATGTTCCAGACTGCATTTGATATATTATAAGATATACGTATATGTAATGAAACCTTCCTCTCTGGACTTCCCTGTTATGCAAATTTTGCATTGTAGCTATTTTATTCAAAATTGTCCTTTAAACAAAAAAGTGTCTTCCAAACAAAAGAATTGTGCCAAAGACACTACCTTTGAACTCCAATGTAAATCAAAATATCTATACAATTAGCTAGTTTTGTGTACACAATTTTAATAATAAGTATATATTAGAATATTGGCTAAAGAATTTAAAATATTTTTTGGTTAAAAAGTAGCATTAGTATATTTGAATTAAATAGTATATTTTAGCATGTGTGTGGTGTGAAAAGTAAGGTAATAATGGTGTGCAATGCTTTTAGTTGTGTTTGTTTTTGGATTTTTACTGTTACCGAAGATAGAAATGCGAAATAAATCATGTTTGTTTCTATTAATTTAAGCTGATTTAAGGACGTGGAAAGACACTATATTTGTAAAATAGTTTTCATTCATGTATGCAAAGATCATCCAAGAAAGACATGTAAGCATGATCAATTTTCATTTTTATCCTTAACAAAAAGTCAAAGTAAGTGCAAGTCAGTATTTTCATGGCTTATCAATGAATTATTTTTTAACTTTTAAAATATAAAAAAATTTAAAGATAAATTTATATAATAATAATGTAAATGTATTTATATAGTAATAGTAAAATAAAATAAATTAGTAATATAAATATAAAAACTATGAAATAATAGTAATATATTTAAAATTTAAAATAGGAATAATATATAAAAAAATAATAAAATTATAAACAATACTAGTAATTAAAATAAATTTTTAAAATAAAAATAATAATAAATTATAAACAATAATAATAAAAATAAATTACATATTTAATAATAATTAAAATAAATTTATTAAATAATAATATTAAAAATAATAAAAATTAATTTTAATTTTAATTTGATTTTATAAAAATATTTTTTTATGCATTTATTAAATTTTAATTAACTAAAATTTACACAAAAATATCTCATACTTTATTATTTAAATATTTTAAAAAAAAATAAATTTGTAAATTTATATTTTATATATTTTAAAAAAAAAACCTTACAACCATCATATCACTCACAAATTTCAATAAACTTTTCTTACAAATCTACTCTAACATACCTTAATTTAAATAATCTCACTTTCTTTACACTTTTTTCTCAAATCACTCTAAATTCACTCTCTCAAATCCTCTCTTCAATCTAAACAAAACATTAAATTGTATGGTTGAGGATGTGAACTTGGTTGCTTCTGAAATGGTGAACAGCTAGCTAGGGTAGCTCAATTAAGGCACAGGATATCCCCAAGAATTTGGTGGTTGATGAATCACATGGTGCTGCGATCCAGCTATTCCAATTATTTGATTTGTTAGTCATTTTTTTCTTAGTTGTTGAAAATGAAAGTAGTTATTTCACTGATATTGTAGCCATTTTTTCTCCATAGTGAAGCTGTTCATCTCAATTTCATCAAGTTCATGCTGTGGTAGCTGTAAATTTAGATGTTATGAGAATAAATGCTTATAATCATGCTATTCATATTTATATAGGAGTGTTGAAGGATTCATTTTATTTGAAAGTTGCATGGGATCGATGTACAAATTCATTTTATAACAAATGTAAATGAGTTTGTATATTTTTAAGTTATTTGTGTTTTACTTGTCAAATGTGGTTAAGTTTATTTGTTAATTGAATAAAATAATAATTAAACGTCTGATTATACTTAATTATTTATTATATAGAAGTTATGTTTAAATTTTACAACGTCACATAATTGGTTTGTGTATAAACCGTTGATTTATTTAAATTTCTAACAAGAAATTACTATTTTTTTATCTATATGAATGTAACATCTCAAAAAGATACTCAATATAGTTTTTTTTTTTATATATATAACTAAATATTACAAACATTTAATACAAACACGTTAAAGTCAACAATATATATTAAACACTTACAGGACTATTTCCTCCATATAAAAAAATATTATAATAAAATTTACAAATATCAACACAATTCTAAAGAGGAAGCTAATATTTTTATTAAACATGTATTATAATTAATAGATAATTAATTTAAATAGTTTACTGTAAAAAAATACATAAAACATTCACATAAAATGAATAACTTAAAAAACCTATTTTTTTCATTCAATTTACACTCGTTTTAATTTTAGTATAGAATTTAAACTTATTACTTAGTGTTTCATGATTCCTTCTCGAATAATGATTAATTCCAAAACATATAATTATATCCCATACTCGAAAAGTGCTCTAGAATATTAGGTATTCAAAATTAAAATATAATAAATAACTAGTTAATTATCTGATAATCTTAGGTTAAAGAAAATATTTATTTTTTATTAATATTTTTCATTAACATTATATATAAAGTAATATTAATCATTCGAAAATCTCATTCAAATAAGTTCCATTATCACATCCATATGTTATCATTTTATATATGTAAATTAACAAACGAGATATCTAGTAATATTCATGCGATGAATACTATATATCACCCATATATTGTTCTATTAGAATTATTATTATAATTTTTTATTATAATTCTATGATCAAGAATAATTTAGATTAAAGTTATAAAAAATTGTAACTTATTATCATAATATCTATTATAATATTATATCTTAAATTATTATCAAAGACTTTATCAAAACAATTATTATATTAAACAATATAAATATGATAAAGAAAAATACTTTATTTTAAAAAATAGAAAGAGGTAATTAGACCTTGCACACACATTTGTTCCAACACCAACTTCATCAACTTGCAAATCACCAGCACCCACCATTCATAATATTTTCATTACCACCCTCCACACCATCTCTTTGAATTAGTTCAAGAAACTCAATTATCTCAACTTCACTAACAATATGTTGTACATAAATTTCAACTAGCTCTCTTTATAATTACCATATTCAACTAATTCTATAACATTTCATATACAATTGTTTCATATATTTTTTTCATCCTTTCAATCTTAAGTTTCCACTATATTTTCACTCTCCCTTTAGTACTATTTTGTATTTTTACGTCAGTTATTTAATTATATCACTTTGAGAAACGAACGTAAACACAACTGGCTTAAAAAAAGACATATTATGTCAACGTCCAATTTATGTCAATTTAGATCAACAACGAACTTAAAAAGAGGTTTTACTTTGGTTGAAGTAGAAATCAACATAATAAAATTATTTTTACGTCATTCAATATTTTACCCAATGTAACAAACAAAAAATAAATGATTTTTTTTATGTCTATTAAATCATAAATCAATATATGTAAAAAATGCATTCTGGATTAATTGTTGAATTAAATAACATAAAAAATGTTTTTTTTAAATAAACTATTCGTTTTGACGTCAATCCAAAACTTGTAAGAATAATTTACACCAAACAATTTGAACAACAAAACACTTAAAATAATTACGTACATAATGGAACTTCTAAAATGATTGACAAGGTAATAACAAACAATTTATGCTAAAATTGTTAAAATACAAGACAATTTATGTCACTCTATCACTGGTATATCGCATAACGGGTTTTCACTCCTATGGCAAGCTAAAGCGCTACCTAAGGCGTTGTACACTGCATGGAGGGTTGTGTTTGGGAGACTTCCAACATACGAAAATCTCACTAGGAGAGGTATGGTTGTCAATTCCACGCTTTGTGTGCTTTGTAAGGCAGCGGAAGAATCAAGTCATCATCTCTTTCTATCTTGCTGTTTTGCACAAAAAGTGTGATCTTTCTGCCTCAGGTGGATAGGTATCTTGTTTGCCCAACATAAGGACCTTATGAACCATTTTGAGAGCTTTCACTTAGTTCATTTAAATCACAAACAAAATCAGGTATGGAAGGGAGTATGGATTGCGGTTATCAGGAGTATATGGGAACAAAGAAACTTGGTTGTGTTTAAACAAGGGGTAGTGGATGCTGAAGATATATTTCACTTAGCACCATTATCTGTGTGGTTAAGGCTGAAACATGGGACTTATGTTTTTAATTATTCCTTTTCTGATTGGATTATCAATCCCATGCTGTGCCTACAAGGTTACTGAACTGAACTAAAGGTTGTTGTTACATGAGTTGGAAGAGAGGGGATAACTAGAATGAAAGGCAAATCAAGTTATGTTGGATTGGAATTCTGGTTATGGACTGCTATTAAAAACTGGGAGGCTCTGATGGGTCGTGCACTGCGGAGACCCAGATTTGGTGCAGGGACATATTGGGCAACAAGTCTTATGATGTTAGGCACAAGGTCGAATGAAGCGGGACTGTGGGATTATCAGGTGCTCAAGGAGGCTAAAATATGTAAGCAAAGGAGCGTCAGCAGTTGCAGGGGAAGGGAAGCAGAGCGGAAGGAAGATAAGCGCTGTTTTTTTAGCAGTATAATAAGAAAGAAGGAGGTTCTGATAAGTCAAAAGAACCTACGTAGTTACTCTTTATCTATGGTCCTAGGACTAAGACAATATGCGGTGTTTTGTTGGCTTTTTAATGTGGGGACAAGTGGTGGCACTGCTGAGACTTGTGCTCTATTGTTATTCTTTTCTTAGTGGTGAATTCAGGTACGTAAGGTCATGTTCTGGATCCCCCTTTTTGGAGTAGAGAATTATGGTTGATGGGTGATACGTGTGGTGTTGTAGGGGAGTATTAGACACTTGTTTACTGTGTAATATGTTTTGGTTACTAGTAGGTTCTTGTTTTTGAAACTTTTTTAAGGATGATGTAAGGATCTTGGATCTGTAAATGGGTTGAAGTACCCTTGAAGTACCTCTCTTAATTTATTTTATTCATTGCTGAGAAAAAAAAAAAACAAGTGTTCAACATTTATTTATTAAAAATAAAGAATAAAATGGAAACGACCTAACCAATACGTGTGGGGACACCTTTCTTTTCCTCTGACTTCCCCTTTGATCTCATAGAAACAAATTTGTGAAAGATTTTTAGAAGATGGGGAAGGGTGAGCGATGTTTTCATATCCAGAAGATTAAACATTAAGAAGCAAATGTTCGATTTTGTTAGATTTCAGGGAGTGCAAAATATTAGGGAGTTGGAGAACCAGTTGAACACAATATGGATCGGAAGTTGGAAACTAAATGCTAATAGACCGAAATACAATAGGACAACAAAAACAAGACAGGAATGGAATGGAAAGCTTAAAAAGAAGGAAATAGGGGCAGAGAAAGTGGTAAAAAAAGTGTGGAGGGCAAAAGGAACAAACTCTTATGCAAACATTGTCAAGAATGGTGATAGAAATAGAGCACAACCACAAAACATGGCAAGTTTGCATGCTATACACTTCAGAGTGGAAGAAACACCAAGATAATGGTTAAAACAATGCTATATTGGGAGGGTCTCAGATTTAAGCAAAATATCATGCTTGAATGAAAGCTTTATTCTAGGAGGCTTCAACTACAAAAAGGATAAATTTTTGGGTGGATTCCATGTCTTATTGATGGGGGAAAACGAAACGAAGGTTAAAGAAGCTATAGAGGAAAACAAAGAGTGGTTCGAAGAACTGTTTGATACCATTATTCCATGGGAAGATCAATTTGTAGCGGTGGATAAACTGGTTTGGGCGAGATGTAGGGGCTTACCGTTGAAGTTATGGAATACAGAGTGCTTTAAAATATCGCGACGTTACTGGGAACCCTGATTGAGGTAGATGAAGCAACAATGACACTGGATGAGCTAGAGTATACAAGGTTTAAAGTTAGAGTACCAGTGGGATGTGAGGCGAAGATAACCCGCTTTATGAGAATCAACGAAATCCTGTATTATATATCAAGGGAGGAAGAATGCACAGCTCCTGAACACAAACTTTGCCAATGCCATTGGGGCCAAACATCGGACAAAGCCGAAACAAATGTAGATTCAATTGCGTCTCATGTTTCTGTGCGCTCGGGGAATGGGGCTTTTGAAGATGCAAGAAAGTTTGTTGATGAGGAACCGACGATGGAAATGAGCAATGCACCGCCAACGTTCGTGCAGAATCGCTGGCGATCAGAACCATCAGTACCCCTGTTTTGGCAAAATCCCTAGGGGCTATATCTACACCTAATATCTGCCTATCCACAAGAAAGGAAAACATAGGGTCTGTAACACCAACGACCATAAGTAGAGCTGACGAGGCAAAGAAACATGGGCCTTCAGAAACGACCCAATGCATTTCGAACCAGACACCCTGTGCGGATGAGGAAGAGAGGTGTAGGAAAAAAAACACATTGAGACTTTGTCTAAATCTGACCCAAATGTTTGTAGGGTGGAGGATTTAGTATGGTTTGGGCCACTTGGAAGCCCGCCTAATGCGGAAAGGACGAACATTCTAGAAGAATCAAAACAGGTAGGGCTTTTTCGGAACGACGATGCAACCACACAGTGTGTCCTTGGCCGCTCTCGAAAAGACGCCGCCGCCGCACTCCATGCCCATGGGCAACCTCGGAATGACGACGCAACCACCTTTTTTCACCCCCACTCAGTAGAGGCAGCGAAGGAGAGTCGGAGACATCTACCGCTTACGACGAAAATGGAAGAGCTAGGAGAAGGGATTCCCTCCCATCAAACTATGTTGACGATGGGAGAAGATAGTGTGGGGGACGCGGTTTCACTACTGTCAATCTGGAGGTTTCTCTTGGCAGGACACCCTTGAGGGAGGTCAGGCAATCACCTATACATCATTTTACAGCAACCGCGGAGCACAATTACATGCAAAGCCACATTAATGCGGGGTCGAGATCGTACAAAATAAAAGACACATATCTACCCTTCAATGACCAAAGAAAAAAGGGGATTCAACCGTTCTCGGATGGAACAAAAAAACAAATGAAGGAAGGCAATGAATTGATGTCCTTTAATTCAATTGCCACAACAAAAAGAAGAGTTTTCTGGGTGGGTGAACCAAGCAAAAACAGTAAGCGGGAAGAACACAAGCGGTCAGTCTTATCTCAAATTAGTAATTCTGTTTCTGGCATGGATATAAACAACTACAATCGTTTATTTTGGTTAAAACATGGAAGTTTAGAAACAATTAGATTATGGGAATTGGGTAAACAGTTAGGTGCTACATGTGGGGATGAAGGAAATATCATGGTAAGCCTGGAAGATCTTGAAAAAAGGGATAGGATTTTAAAATCCCAAAGGGAAGCGGGGGAAAATATGGGTTATCAATGAGAATCTTATCTATAAATGTGAGAGGATTTGGGAGTCCTATGAAGTGGAAATATATTAAGGATATCATTAGGAAGGAAGGTGTCAGAATGGTATGCTTGCAAGAACTGAAAATGGTAAATGTCAGTTTAAACAATTATTGTCAGTTATAGGGGGATAATGATATAAATTATCTATACAGCGAACCCGTTAATGGAGCAGGTGGTATTCTTACAATATGGCACTAAATTTTTTTCCAGTGTTCTAATCATATTAATAATAGATGGTTCATAGTGTTCCTTGGGATTTTTAGGGACAGTAATATTCCTATTGTCATTGCAAATGTGTATTCTTCATGTAATCTGCATACGAAATTGCAAATGTGGGAGGAATTAAAAGAAATCAGACAAATGGAACCTTGTAACTCATGGTGCATATTGGGGGATTTCAATTCTATAAGAAGTGAAGGGGAATGAAGGGGGATTAGTCAAGTCAGTGGTAATAAGAGAGAAATGCAAGGTTTTAATAATTTCATTGATAATATGAAGATGGTTGATATACCCTGTATTGGAAGGAAATATACCTGGTATAAACCTAATGGCAAGGCTAAGAGTAGGGTTGACAGGTTTTTAACCACCTTTGAATTGCTGCAACATTGGCTGGGTAGCAAACAATATGTATTGGATAGACAAATATCTGATCATTGTGCATTGGTGCTAAAATCAAACATGACAGATTGGGGACCAAAACCATTAAGGTTTCTTGACATTTGGCAGGAAGATAAGGAGTTTGACAACTTTGTTAAAAATAAATGGGGAAGTTATCTGGTTCAGGGAAACAAAATTTTAGTGTTAAAAGAGAAATTGAAAATGCTAAAGAGTGACTTGAAAGGATGGAACAAAGATGTCTTTGTTGATCAATAGTGATCAAAGGCTTTGAAGAATCCAAATCCACGCGTTTGATGCAAGGCTGGAGTTGCTGCTGTGTTTAGGATAGGATCTGGGGAGTTTAAATGTGTAATCCACTCTTTGTTGAATCTAAAGCTAATGTGTTTTAAAACCTTTTTTAGTTTAAATTGTTTTTCAAACTAAGTGAAAAACAACCTGTTGTTTTATCGAAACAACCGATTGTTTTACTCTTAGGTGTTTTTGAAAATGTTGAAAACTGTTTTGGTTGATTGACTTGCTGTCAAACCAAAACAATTGATTGTTTCGTGGTTTCAATCGATTGTTTCTTTGAAAATCCTGACAAAATTTTGTTTTGTTAGTTGAATGTGCTTTAAATGATTTCCAACTGAATACGCTCCTCTATTAAATGCTTTGACCAATCTTTGAAAGGTATAAATGGTTTGTTTATGTTTTATAATAGATAAGAGAAACAAATTTGAGTTTTTCAGTTGTGAAAGATTGCTTTCAAGTTTTGAACATTCACATCAAGCTTTGGGTTTTCTCAAGAGAGAGTGGAATAGGATTACATTTGTATTGATTTCAGATTGTTTTTCTGGTGCTTTGCTGTTTTGTGCTTAAATTCTTGGCTAACTGAAATTCTGATCTGGACTCACACAAAAGATTTTGTTTAAGCTGAAAAAGTTTTCAAAAACCTCTCTTAAACAATTCATCCCCCTCTCGTTTAAGGCCATATATTCTAATAGTCTTTGGATATACAGACAAGATCAAAGTTGATATTTTGAATAAAATACAAGAGCTTGATATGAAAGATGATGTAGATGAACTGGATGAAAATAAGATCAGAGAACAAAGATAACTCTTGCATCAATTACAAGATATCAATATGAGGAATGAATCTTTATTACAACAAAAGTCAAGAGCACTATGGTTTAAGAAGGGGGATTCCAATTCTAAATACTATCATGCATCAATTAAATGGAGGAGGGTGAGGAATGAGATCAAAGGAATACATTGCCATATCTCTGACAAATGGGTGGAAGAACCAAATACGGTAAAGGAGTTGGTGAAAGAATTTTACAAGTAAAAGATGTCGATTGTCGAGGATATTGGTGTCAGGTTGGATAATGTTGAATTTAAGGAGTTAACAGCCTCTGATAGCATGTTCTTGACTGATCCCTTTGACGAAAAAGAAATTAAGGATGCTATTTGGAATTGTGATAGTAGTAAAAGCCCTAGTCCAGACGGAGTAACCTTTGGTTTTATTAAAAAACATTGGGGTTTGCTAGAAAAGGATGTGATGGGAGCACTAAAACACTTTCACAGTGAAGGAAAGATTCCGAAGGGATGTAATGCCTCATTCATAACGCTGATCCCAAAGTCTGGGAATCTTCAATCTCTTGAAGAGAATAAACCCATCTCACTTGTAGGATGTTTGTATAAGATCCTGACCAAAGTGCTATCTAGAAGGATTAAAAAAGTTATTGTGAAAGTCATAGATGGGACACAATCGTTTTTTTTTTATCTAGTAGAGGATTATTAGATAGTGTCATAGTAGTGAATGAAGTCTTGGATGATTTGAAAAGAGGGAGGAAAAACGGGGTGATTGTAAAACTTGACTTCGAAAAGGCATACGACTCGGTGAGTTGGGAGTTCTTACTCTACATGATGAAAAGACTAGGGTTCTGTGGAAAATGGATACAGTGGATTAGAGCATGCCTTGAATCTGCTACTATCTCAGTATTGGTAAACGGTAGCCTGACAAAAGAATTTAAACTGTCTAGAGGCCTTAGACAGGGGGATCCCATGGCACCGTTTTTGTTTCTGATTGTTGCACAAGGTTTGGCTGGACTAGTAAAACAAGCAACAAGAAAAAACTTGTTTTCGGGATTAAAAGTTGGGGATAAAGAGGTGGATGTGAATCTACTCCAATTTGTTGATGACACCCTTTGTGTATGTGAATCAAATGTACAGAATATCTTGTGCATTAATGCTATCTTAAGATGTTTCGAATTAAGCTCCGACCTCAGAATAAATTTCCACAAAAGTAAAATTGGTGCAATTGGAGTAGATAGATATGAGGTGAAAATGTACTCGGAAATACTCCATTGCGGCCTAATGGATATACCATTCACATACTTAGGTCTACCTATTGGAGGTAATCAAACTAGATGCTCTTTCTAGGAACCAGTGTTATCGAAGATTAGAAAGAAACTTTCGGTATGGAAGGGGAGTAACCTCTCCTTTGCGGGTAGAGTTTGCCTTATAAAATCTGTTATCAATGTCATACCACTATTCTTTCTATCTTTTTTTAAAGTCCCGGTTGGAGTGTGCAAGGAGATCGCAAAATTAAAGAGAAAGTTTTTATGGGGGTGGGGAGCGGAAGGGAGGAAAATTGCCTAGACTAGCTGGGAGAACATTTGTAAAGCGAAAGAAAGGTATCAGACGCATTGATTTGTTGAATAAGGCACTCTTGGCAAAATGGTTATGGAGAATGGGTTCCTCTGAGAATGGTCTTTGGAAGGATGTTCTTGAATCGAAGTACGGATTGTGGAGGACGACAAATTCATTTACATCGAATCGAAACAGGTATAAATCTAGATGGTGGAATGATTTATCCAAAGTCAGCCTTTTAGACCAAGGTGACAATTGGTTCAATTCAAATATGGTTTGACAACTTGGATCTGGGGAGAAGATCCAATTTTGGGAAGATGAGTGGCTAGCCAATGGTCAACTCAAAGGAAGGTACGAAAGAATATATAATAACTGTGAGCTTAAAGAAAAGATTGTCTATAGTTTCGGAAGATGGTCTTCAGAAGGGTGAGAGTGGAAATTTAGTTGGAGAAGAGAATGGTTTGAGTGGGAAAGAACTATGGTAGAGGATTTTATGGAAAGTATATCACATGTGTCACTACGCCCAGATAAAGAGGACTTACGATTATGGAATGATTCTCCATTATACACATTCTCGATAAAATCTTCTTATAATAAGTTAGTAAATCAGATATCTGGGGGGGTATCAGTGGTTTTTGAATATCTTTGGAATTTAAAGGTTATGCCCTCAGCTCAGTTTTATGTGTGGAGGGCCCTTCAGAGAGGATAGTAACCAAGCAGAATTTGCATAAAAGGGGTGCGATATTGGGGGATACTCTATGTGTATTATGCGGGAGGGAGGAGGAGTCAACTTCACACATTCTTGTGTCATGCAAGGTATCAATTAAAGTATGGAATATGTGTTTTAGCTGGATAGGGATTAGTTCGGTAAACCACAATGACTTGATTCATCATTTCGAACAATTTTCTTGTATATGTTTTAATCAAGAAGGCAACAAATTATGGAAAAGTCTATGGGTCTCAGTGGTATGGTGCATTTGGAAGCATAGGAACAAGATTATTTTTAACCAAGCAAAGATAGATGCAAAGAAATTTTTTACTATGGCACAAGTCCAATTATGGGTATGGATGAAACATAAAGTAAGGAAAGTCAAGTTCTCTTTTTCTGATTGGATTTTATCCCCTTTAACATGCATTAACATGGCAACAAAATAAAAATATAAAAGAATAATCAATGTGTCTCAATATTCAACACATGGTGTTGCTGGTTTGTAACAATAAATTGTCATTTGACTTTTTCATTGACCAATGTTATGGGTATATATTCTATCTTAAATTAGCTGTAAGGTGTGGAAGGTAATGTTCTTTGATGCAAGTAAAATGCTGTACAGAAGTAGTGAAAAATCAATGATAGAGGAGGATGCAGAGGGATAAAATGTGGAAGCTCCATGGGGAGCCACTCTTGATGGAAGGAAGGTTCTATGTAAAGGAATCACAGAGGTGCATGCGTTGAAGAGAATACAGGTCCAGCGACCGGTTTTTTTATGTTTGGTTTTGCTGCTGGCTGGGGGAGGATTGATGATGTTGGTGTTGTCAAGGTTTACGAGACTCTATTTAGTGTAAAGAATTGAAGGAATATTCAAGTTCAAAGGAAGATGCCATGTTACTTTCTCTATCACTGGAATGGCCCCAAGATCATGTTCTTGTTATACAAAAACTAAATAATGATGAATGGTAACTTTGTGGGAGTTGGGAACAATAGAACCGAACCACACAGATGCTGATCTTGGAGGTGTTGGTAAAATATTTTCTAGTGTAAAATGCTTCTTTGGATGCTGTTTTATGTAGGAATATAGGTGCAGTTTTTTGTTCTGCTGAAAGTGTTTTTTATAGGTGCTCTCATGGCAGCAACTCTTTTGGTTTTTTGGGGCTTTTTGTGGGAATCCTTTGTTCATTCATGGTGAAGGTATCTTGCATTTTGTATACGGGTTGGGACACTCCTGAAGTGTTCCAGTTTCTTAATTAATTTTATTCTTTGCTGAAAGAAAACATTTTTTTATTGAAACTAATTAGCCTTTATCGTAAAATAGAACAACTAGAATAGGGAGATATCTATACATAGTAATAGGGACAACATCGACGATAGGACGAGACATAAATGTGAGTGATGATGAAACAAATGGGAGCGATAGTGGTGTTGGGTTGGGTCACGACTTGTAATGGCACAAATGAGAAGATCAAATGTGTAGTTTATATGAACTTTAAGTCCAACTCACCTTTATAAAACTGATTTATAAGGTGAGGTTTACACTCTTATATATAAGTGGATGTAAACCTCATCTTATTAGTCGATTTTGTAAGATTAAGTTATGTTTAAAGTTCATTTATTAAGAGTGAGGATCACAAACATTAAGAGTATTAAGAGGAAAGGATAAAAAACAGTATAATAGAGTGTAGAAAGAAAAAAAAGGTGAAAACTAGGTTGAAATAAGGAAAATGTTCCAGCTGGTTGACTTGGATCACCTTCGTGCGTATCTACGAACTGCGCTTCAGGAGCCCCTTCGCTTCTGTTCCAGCGTTCTCCTTCCTCCGCCGTGAGCACCTGAAACAGAGAGACAAATGGAGCCCTCGCGGCCGTTTGCACTCCGACGATCAAGTCAGCTATTGGACAGGAAACACCAAACACCTCTCGTCGCAGACACCGTAAGATCAATGTCCAGAGAAATGTGTAACTGAATTCTCTCAAATGAGTTAACTGGTATGCGAATGTGTGAAAATGTACCTTATTTTGTTTATCGTAAAACCTTTTATACCTTCCCGGTGTTTCTGTCCACGTGTCAGCCTGAGACTTGCATATTCTGTGGGCTCTCCTTAGCAACACTATTCCCAGTCTTAGGGTCTTCTCAGTGTGTAAGATTGCCTTGTCGAAGTGCAACTCGTGCGGGGGTGACTGCATGGGTGCCAACTCATGCACCCATTCTCTGAGTCACTCGTCCTGGGAGTACCCTGCCTTCCTTACGTGCCAAGCATGTGGATTACCTTCTGGGACGTGACCTCCTCATGGGTCGTTTTTGTCCCAGTGGTTTTCCAGCAGTGGTGCATACTGCCACGTCCCTACACCTCATGCACAGATCCTTCGTGAGTTGGGTCTCTCCCTTCTAGTGTTGGGGGTGTGGCTTGAGAACCATCTTTCTTTACCTATTATTACTGTCTGGGATGCCGAGGCTCAAGGCCTCCACGCCCCTACTGTGTCGCCTCCTCCACGGTTATCCTTACCCGTGGGTATCAGGAGGGGACACTTCCCTAGGGCGCCAAAACGTCCCAAATTTCTCCTAGAGTGATTTATTCTACTTCAACTTCCGGTCTTTTCGACTTCTAGGTGTTATGATCTTTCCGTCTTTTAGTCCTTTCGCTTCTACCTATGATTCAAGCCAGTCTAAGTAGAATTTGCAAGTTGAAAAGTTACCTGTGCCTCTTGAGTGTCTCTCCTATTTATATTTTTTGGTTGGATCTTTACTGTCATGAACCCCTCCATAGGGTCCAAAAGGGAACTGAATCACACCTTAATCATGTTTTCCGATAATTTGACGTGTTCGTGACTAATGATGTTTTAAGATCTTCATAATTTAGGTTTAACTATGAAAAGGGTTGACGAATTGTCAACATCCTGGGCAACCTGCAATACACACTAGTGCAAAAAAGCTTTAAAACATCGACTATTTAACTGTAAGACAACGACTTTCTAGCCGTCTTTAATCAGCGCGTAATCTTATGTTTAAGATAAAAGAAGGCGGCTATTTAGCCGTCTTCTTAGATGCAGGCAAAGAGGGCGACTATGGTAAGAGCCACCCTTATAAGATGCATGCATTAAAAAAAATGGGGCAGCGCTTGCTTTCACATCATCTGTCTCGCACACATCTATCCCTTTGCCTGCATCGTCAAGGCACCACATTTCACCTTCTTCCTCCTCAAACTGTGCTATCCCTGCGACCGCGTCGTCATCATGCATTGATTTCATGCCATCATTGTCCGCCATATTGCACATCCCCTGCGTTGCCCCTACTCCCGCACGGTCGCCGTTCTCCCTTTTTGCGCTAGAACCCACATCGACCATCGCGTCTCGCAGCCCCGCGTCATCAAACAAACGATGATGGTGAAGTGAGGCGACAATGACAACATCGGCGACGAAACAAATGGGGCACAAAGAAACCTAAACACCAGTATGGCAATGAAACAATGGTGACCTTTGAACAATGGCAGAAAAGAAACAAATAAGAGAAACGAAAAAAATACAAAAACCAATGGTGAAGAAGTAGTACAAAGCTCGAAACGAACTTACCAATAGCACGAAAATTCAGGTTCGAGGAAGACGAGAGGAAGCACCAGAACAAAAGAGCAGAAGAAAACGAAGCGACAGAGAAAAGAAATGTGAAAGATTAAGTGGTGCGCTCTGTGTCAGGGTAAAATAGTATAAGAGAGCAACTATTTGGTAGATGAAAGCGTTTCATTTAAGAGGACGACTTTAACTCATAGTTGCCTTCTTAAAACAAAGCGCTTTGTTTAAGAAGGCGGCTCTAGCAAATAGTTATTCTCTTAAATGAAATTAATTTAAAAAATGTTACCGTATTTTCAATGACAGAGTCGGAAAGTAAAAACACCTTAAATGTGAGATCGTTGTTTAATTATTTTGTAGTAGTGACATAACATATTTTCTACCTCCTTTGTAAAGTAGTATTGGGAAAGTTATAAACTACAAAAAAAGGTGGCAGATAACACCATTTTCTACTATCAAAACATTCATTCTATAGTAAATAAAACATAACTCGTCACCCTTAATAGCTCTAAATACATGGAACCTGCAAACATTGGAACCCTAAACTTGTTAATATGTAGACATTTCGAACCGAAGCCAATTTAAATCTAAAAGTTAATATTCCATTTACAACAACAGTTTCCCTTTCAGTAGCCCCAATGTGCATCTAAAGGAAGAATAGAAGAAAATGAAGGAAAAACTTACCTAATAATAGCGCTAACCTGATGAAGAAATTGCTACAAATAACAAATTTACCTACTCACAATCCACCACCTATATAAGTCCCCACAATATTCGCATGAAAAGCAGAAGAAACCAATGTGCAAACGAAGGAGTAGAAGAGGCCAACAATTGAGGCTTTGCACATACACACAGAGAGAACTCTCTTACTCTATCAACTCTTCAAACTAAAGTCAGAAAAGTGATACATTTTTTTTACTCACTTAAAAACATGTCATATCTGTAAGTCCTAGATGGAACAACATTAGCTACACACACATCATATTACAACTATTAGTAAACGAGAACCATTATCATATTATTATTGAAATACTGATACGTTGAAAACCCACATCAAATTACAACTGGAAAAAATAATAATTTTTTTTATTAAAATGTAGATCCATATAATTTTAACAAAGTAAACGACAACCATTATCATTGTTATGTAAAATTATAAGAACCAAATAGATAAAATCTTTAATTTAAAAATTAGAACCAATAACTATAGAAAGTGCAGCAACACAAAACACGTTAACCTTATAATAATATAACTGATTTAGAAAACGTGGAAATTCACACTAAATCCGTTACTAACAAACGATGAAAATATTCATCTAATAGTAAATGAAACGCAGTACTTCAAGTATACGCCAGTTTTCTAAGAATTGGTGTATATTATTTGTGACATAAATTCTTTAATTTTTATATACCTTGATTAGATAATTATATTGAATTTTTTTATCAACAATAATAAACAAATAAATATGAAACACTTTAGAGATAAATCAACCATTATACAACTTACAAAAAAAGTCAACCAACAGAAAACCAACTAAAGAACTTTAAAGTCTACCAAACTACTCTACCAAAATTCTTAGAAACCATAAACCATAAACCAACAAACTAAAATCAAAACTAAATCGAGCATAGACCAACTAAAGGTCCAAAACCCCAATTTAAATAAGAAAAATAAGCCTATGAAATTTTAGATGATATTCAAGACCAAACCTAATTATTTTATATTGAACTTATTATTCCTTTATTCTGATATTATTAACACAAGACAGTGATGGAAGCACATTGAAACCTAATTAAAGGCATTGAAAGCGCTGGTACTTTTATTTTTTAACAAGCATTCTATAACCAAAAGAACCTTTTAATATTAGTTTTAATTATGAAATAATATGGTTGAAGCAAGTTGTAGATGTGGTGGGGTGGTTAAACGTCCAGAAATGCTATATATTTCTAAAACTGGAGTAAACACTAACAGCTGTGAAATGTATTTTTAATTTGATTTTGAGAGAGATGGCTGAAAATGTAGCTCATCATCACATGCAATCCAATGTAGGTAGGGCAAGCTTGGAAGGTATAGATGAAAAAAACAGTATAAAGACGTGAGAGTCTTCAACATTTCATAATTGCCATCTGCCAACAGCAGTCAGTTACAGAAAAAATTTCTAACTACACTTTTTACTCACACACTCAAAATGGAACAAAATTAATCACTCTGTACCCTTCACCTCGCCACTTACGTCCAGCTTTAAATATATTTACCAACTAAAGTCATTATCTTCGATAACAAAATTAAAAATTAGACAAAGGTAAAGTCGTACTTAGAATGTTTTTACATTTTAAAGTCGTGTTTTGAATTGAAAAACTTATAAAAGAATAGGAAAAAAAATATCCATTTGGGTAAAAATCATCCAAAATGAAACTGTTTTTGTAAAAGGAACCTGATTCTTGACAATAAAAATAAGGAGCATGTTTGATGGAAAATTGTGAACAACCACTTTAGTGATAAACGAAATGTACCATTTAGCACCTGATCATGAATGAGATAATTTACTGCAGCAATCAACAAAAATACACTTCAATCTTAATAAATTAATATTTTATTCATTTTTATTTTTTAATTTAAAAATATTATATTATTATAAACAGTGTAAAAATGTAATACAGTGTAAAGATAACTTTTCTCTTTACTGCAGGAACCCAAAAAGCCTAATCGGTATTTAAACTCTTTCAGTAGTTGCTTTCACTATCTCTTTCTGAATTTCTGTTGTTATCGAGATATTAACATTTTTGTTAATAGTTATTAATCACACTCCATTGTACTTAAATAAAGTAGTTGATGGTTGGGACATGACAATTAAGATTTCACCGGCCCCTGGATTTTGTCTTCGAAACAAAGGTTGAACTTTTGGCGGTGTTCCATGTTGAGATCTGCATAAGTCTACGTGTATTAATGGTGTGTCTGCACTTGTTCACACTATAAATAACTCCTTTCTTCCCAAGCTTTCTCCATAGCAAGCATTTTCTGCCCTATTTTCTCTATCTGTGCAAGGATGGGAAAGTTACAAAGCTATGTTGTAGTTCTTGCTGTGGCATTTCTATTTGTGATAGGAGCAGCAGAATGCAGAAAAATAAAAAAGGATGAGTTAGTTGACAGTTTTGGAGGTGGTGGCTTAGGTGGTGGCGGAGGTGGTGGATTAGGAGGAGGAATTGGTGGAGGTGCTGGTGCAGGCTTTGGAGGTGGAAAAGGTGGTGGATTAGGAGGAGGAATCGGAGGAGGAGTTGGTGGTGGAGGAGGTGCAGGTGGAGGTGCTGGTGGTGGTTTTGGAGGTGGAAAAGGTGGTGGATTAGGAGGAGGAGGAGGGGCAGGTGGAGGCGTTGGAGGTGGTGCAGGTGGAGGTTCTGGCGGTGGTTTCGGAGGTGGAAAAGGTGGTGGCATAGGAGGAGGAGTTGGTGGTGGCGTTGGAGGTGGTGCAGGTGGAGGTGCTGGCGGTGGTTTCGGAGGTGGAAAAGGTGGGGGCAGAGGAGGGGGGGGAGGTAGAGGAGGAGTCGGAGGTGGCGGCGTCGGAGGAAAAGCAGGTGGAGGCG
>Ga0123342_1001179_pt1 | contig 43757 bp, 16 predicted proteins | sample Turbeawhitnodule_FD_89960 | JGI IMG/M metagenome (GOLD analysis project Ga0123342, IMG submission 89960) | Root nodule microbial communities of legume samples collected from Mexico - Turtle bean Mexico white nodule | ecosystem: Host-associated > Plants > Roots > Nodule | place: Mexico: Nepantla...
CAAAGGGTGGATTACAACATATAAACTACCCCAGAACTAAGCTAAACCAGCACAGCAACATCAAGCACAGCCAAGGCTTCAACATCCTTCAAAGGGTTTGGATTCTTCAAAACTTGAACACCACTTGGTTCAACAACTATTTCATATCACACTTTATTGAATCATATAATGAAATCCATAATTAGTATGTATTATTTATTTATAGGAAAAGTGGAAGAAAGATTAAGACATCTAATAGAAGAATGTTACCCCCCACATATTGTCTCAGGGAGACTATGATTTGTTGGAAAATAAACTAATGGAAGAGAAGTTAAAGAGACAAAAAAAATCATCTTTCGTTGAGGAAGTTCTTTATCCTCCATCCCCTTCTAATTAACATGAGAAGTGGAAGTTAGCCAAAAACTAAAGCAATGGAACAAATGACATCTCACAAATCACTATAGATTGCCCAATGTAATGTAAGTTCATAATAATGTCTTATTTTTTTAGTTTTACATGTATCATTATGTATTATGAAGACGACCAAGGAAGCAAAAGACAAAGCACATGGTGAACAATCATCTCAGCAAACAATTCAAGACCCCACCAAGGATCTCATGGACCCAACCAGAGGAGATGGACATAAACCAGAGCACCAACTGTTCTTCCTTCTGGTCTTCTTAAAAGATATAATATGTTGTAAATAATTTGGGCTCACTTTAGGGGTCAAAATAGCAAAGGTAGGCTAGAATAAGGTAACTTTAGCATAATAGGGGGTGTAGTTAGCATTTTAGCTTGTTCCTAGCCCTTTGAGAAGGGATTTTGACATAGTTTATATAAGGACAAGCCTAGGGTGCGGGTTTGACTTAGTCAAACCCTAAGGCTGCCCTTTTTGTAGTGTTTCCCATCCTACCCTTCATGGTTGTTCTCCAAGACTCCTTCACCTATAAATAGGAGGCCTACCTCATTGTATTTTACAAGTTGAATTTGAATGAAGTAAAGAAACTCTGCACAAATTGTGTGAACTCTTAATGAGACTTATGTCCTCTTAGGTTTGAGGTCTTATCTTGAGTGATTTGGGAAGGTCTCAAGTGGCAACCAACACTCTCATCTTGGAGCACATCACGACGTGACATTTATCATCCACCATCATAAGTTTTCTCATTCCATTTTCCTTCCATTTTTCCATTCCATTTATGTTTTTGTCTTTTAGTTCTCTTATTTGTTGCTCTTGGGTTTCACTCATAATTATGAGTATGATGCATCATTTGGGAGGCCATAACTACCATTGATGTTTACTTTGTGCCCATTTCAATTCCGCAATTGCATCTCATCCTCACCATATCTTGTTTTTCACTTTTGCCTCTGTGAAGTGAACCTTCACACTTACTTAACCACTTGGTTAAGTTCGTGTACAGTGGGAATCTTCCTTAGGTCCTCACCATTAATTGCTAAAATCTCAATCTTAAGTAAAAGTGTCACCATAAATGAAAACATCTAAAATCAACTCACATCATGCGTGCAGTGGAGGTAGCCGAGCGGAGCGATGGCGTCGTACGTCATAATGGAGGCAAGGAAGGAGGAGCCTGTGTGTGCGTTTTGGAGGAAAACCTAATATAATTTAGGTCATTTGTGTGTGACGATGAGAAGACACCTCAAATCTCATCCTCTTCACAATCTCAAACACCTCAAATTAACCACATGGCTGAACAAATAAGAGAAATGAATAATAATGAAAGAAAATTGTGAATTCTCAGGGCAGAACAATTGGAGAATATGCTATGTAGTAAGGTGCAACATATTTTTCTAGCATAGCAGTACTAGTTGCAACAAAATCTTTGAAGATGAAGCCAACATTTTTTAGCATGAATAGTAGCCACCAGTTCACAAGAATAGATCATAAGGACCCTTATACTCATTTATCCACTTTCTATGAATTGGTAGGAACCATGTGATTTGAAGAAGGTGACATAGAAGCAGTATATTTATGTTTATTACTTTTTTCACTTGTTGGAAAAGCAAAAGAGTAGTTGAAGTCACATCCAAACTGGAGCTTGAGTAGTTGGAGTGATGTGGAAGAGAAATTTCTGAACAGGTTTTTTTGCTCCCTCGCTTTATTAAATCTAAATTTGATATTTCCATATTCAGGAAAAGACCAGATGAACCTTTCTATGAAGCATAGGAGCAATTCAAAATGATGCTAAAAGAATGCCCAAATCATGGATTTAAGGATATAGCCAAACTCAGTATTTTACATAATGGTCTAACAAACAACTATTGAAAACCTTTAAGAAGAGGGTAGTTCAACCCTTGACAATATGAGATCAACCCAACAACTTAGTAATGAAAAGGAGTTACCAAGTACACAACTAAAGCAATCACAAATGAAGTTTCAACACTAATACACAACCCTTTAAGTCTTTGAGAAAACCAAGAAAGTTGTAAGATTTCTTGAAAATTTCTTAGATGCAATCTTGGAACAATGTGAAAAAAAAAACTCAATTCTATCACTCTAAAAGTTTTATATTGAGTTTGTAATGTTTGATAAAAAAGTTATCTTACTTTCAATAAAATGTTCAATTTATAAAGTTTTTGAAAAGTTGTTTAAAAATTAATTCAAATACATTAATCAATTATCTAAGTAGTTAGTGATTATTCTTAAAAAAAAGGTAAATTTTGGTGAAAAATGCTTTCTATTTTAATGGATGATGTTACCAATTAATCAATTATTTTGTTCTTCATTGTTACTGGAAAAACTTAAAAACATATTAATATATTATTAAGCTTGTTAATCGATTATTTTAAGAGACAAATTAAAAACACAATTGGTTGTGCTCTATTTTAATTCATTATCAAAACTGATAATCATTTATTATCTTATGGAAATGTGTTAAGAACAAATTAATAAATTATATAAAAGCTTAATCGATTAACTTTTTTAAAACTTTTTCAAAACTTTTTCACGTTTCCAAAACATGTTTTATGATTAAGATTATGTATTAACATGAAGCATTTGTGATTTGTCTTGTGTGCAAGACTAAAAAATACATGCTATGAAATTTATAACATTATCATCAAAACCAAGTTCTATAAACTCTTATAACTTATTGAATTAATGGGAGACTAAGTTCAAGATGGAGTGAATTGTATTTAGGTAAATTTTTGCAAAAGTTGATTTAGTCAATCCTGACATAAAATCAATTAATTGTTTTTTGCAAAAGCTATTGGTTCATGCGGGCTATGGATTATGCAGGGTTGACTTAAGCGAGTCAGCGGGTTAGATTAATGAGCATGCCCCGCGCTTTTAGGTAACGGTTGCGAGCCAGTCCACATGACCTGTCCCGCATTGCCATCTCTATTAATAAAGACTAATTTATAATATAAAGTAATTAGTAGCTAAAACCTTAGTAGATACTCATTTAGAAACTACTTTATAAATTTTTATTAATAATAGAAACTACTTTAGATACCAATAATTTTTTTTAATTTATAAAAGAATCTCTAATTTAGTCAATATAGTAATAATTTATTTTGATTATTTAATAATTTTTTTTACGGTATATAAATTGAATTTATGTTTTTGAATAAATATATATAATTATTTAAATATAATTTCAAACTTTTTAAAAATAATTAAATTTTCATTAAACTATTTACTCCTTTTATTTAGTTTTTAAGTGATATATTTATTTGGAGAAGTCATTTTATTTAAAGGAATTAATCTAATAAATGTTAATTTAATTTAATTTTTATTTACTTTTGGAAATATAACTTTTTTTTATTTTTTATTTAAATTACTATTACATCGAGTTTTTTTTTATCATTTTTATTATGTTTAATTTTCACATAGCATCATGTAGTTAAATATTAATAGCTTAATTTGTAATATTTAATTTTTTAAAATTTAAATTATATATAAAAGTAATCAAATAAATATTAAAAAATAATTTATCTATAAAATTGAAAATATGTAATAATAGATAAAAAAAATTAAAATAATAAAGAAGTACATTAAAATATACAAGATATAATCTAAAGTAGTAATAAGTAAAAGAATTAAAAATAATAAAAATGATTAAAATATATAATATAGATACCTTAAGTTACTTATATCTTAGCAAAAAAATAAAAATAAAAAAGGCATTAAAATATATAAGATACATAGTTGAAGTAACTTGTATTTTATAAAGTTATCATTCTATAATGTCTTAACTTGCTTCTTCTAGTTAATATTATTTAAATTTGTATTAAAGTTAATTTTTTTTATTATAAATGAATAATATTATTTTATTAGTTTTTAAATTGTTATACTTATATAATAGAATTTTTTGATTTTTCTATTAAAATAAAAATAAATTTAAAATAAAATAAAATATGTTTAAAACATAGGTATAATATGTTTCAATTTTTCTTAATTATTATATAATTTTTTTTTAAAATAATGGAGACAAAGAGTAGGTTAATGAATATAAAAATATGAAGGGTAGAAGAAGTAAACATCATATCATTATAAAATCTGATCTCATCATTAATAGTTATAAATTATATCACTGATTACATCATTTGAAACCATAATCAAGATAACTTATAACATTAAGTTGTAAACACCCCTTGAGACAATATTAAAAATGACTTATACATTTATACATTACACTAATTCTTTAATGGTTTGAGAGAAATATTTGTGTGCATACTATTATTGATGTTATAAAGTTCAAAGAAAATATATTATTCACTTATCTGAAAACATTTAAGACAAAATTAGTGTAATTTACTTTGGAATATAGTATATATAAGTTTTTTTTTCCTACTAACTTTATTACCTAAAATTCTACCAAAAACCCTATGTTTCTATTTTTCTTTTCTCTTTTTCACTGAAAAACCAGTGTTCTAGTGTTCTCGATGCTGCAACAGAGTATTGTCCAGTGAGCCAACAAATTTCTGCGGCATAATCTCAATCTCAATTTCATTTTCAAACCTCAATGGGTTACATTCAAGACGCACGCGAGAATCACGTTAAGAAGAAAGTGGAAGAAGGTACCACTTATTTTTTCTTCTTCGTCTATAAATCCTAAACCCTAAATGCACCCATTACAAAAAAAAAAGTGCTCAAAGTTATGATTTTGGAGGAAGAAACGAGAACCCTTTGAGTTAATCATGGGTTTAATTCAAATGGGTAGTTCTTATACGAATCCAAGACGGGGTCATGGTTAAGAACAAGTTTTTTTTATAATCGGTGAAATTAAAGTGCTGTTGTATCATCAAATTTGCAGCTTTGCGCAGCAAAATGAAGCAGAAGGCACTGAAGGAGTGTGATCGTTACACGGCAAAGTATGCTGAATGTGCTGCCGGGAAAACACTGTCACTTGTGTGGAGTTGTCGCCGACAAGCTAAAGAGTTGAATGATTGTCTTCATCAATTGTAAGCGCTGTTATGAAATGAAGCAATTTTTTATTTCTTTGATTCAATTCTTGGAAGTTGATTTGATTAGTAGACTAGTTGAATGCATTTGTTATAGTGTTAAGTTATTTTAGATTGTCATACCATCATGAATTGTCGTTTTTTATGTATGTAGTGAAAATTATACCACATGCAAAATTCATTGTTGCCTGTCCATTTCATTCTTGATTCTCCATTGTGTCTGTGCATTTTTTTTCTGTTTCTCAGAATTCTTGATATAATTGTTGAAGCGAAGGTTTAATTTTCTTAATGCAGTTCAGTAGGGATTATGAGTCCTAGTTTTTATTCAGTGAATATATACCAATTGAAAACTTATCAGGATAAGGGATAGGTACAGGCGAATTCAAAGGGACTTGACAAAGCGAGTTTTAGCCTGTTTTAGAAAGAGACAAAGTTTTATTCCTCATTTGCCTTTTCAATTGTCCTGCTGCTTCCATTAATGATTATGAACACTACATTGTTTGCATTCTATTTCTTGTATTCAAATATTCTTATGCTGTTTTCAATGTATCCTGTATAAATCATTGAAAACAAGAAGCACAATGAAAACAAGGTATTTTGTAATTAGTGATGAAAGTTGAAACTAGAAAATAGAACAGGAAAAGTTTTTGTAAGCCAAATAGGCCTTAAAGTAATACACATTGCCCATATATCTGGGTAAGTTTCTGCTGAAGTTGTGCTCACACAATTCCTTTTCAGAGTAAACCCTTTTATTGTGTTTGAATGAAGAATTTTTGGAGCATAATTCATTTTTATGGAGAATTTGAAATGTTGTGACAAACTATGTTGTTTGGATGGGGAATTTAAGAAATTGAATTTCTAAAAAATTATTAGAGGAATTTGGTTAGTTAAAATTATAGAATTTCAAATTTCATCTACAAAGTAAGAATTTGAAATTCTTCATACTCTTTCATCTCTCACATCTATGCCTCTTCTCTTCATACTTTTTACTTGTCTTGGCCTTGGTTGGAGTGTTGTTATATCAGCATCAACTAGGGTATTTTCGGCTCGGTCTCAATCAGAACATTGGCCACATGGTCAAGGTTGGGATGTTGTCGGCTTGATGCAATTTTTTTGTTTGGTGTCGATGGGAGTTTCTTTTAGGCCACCAAAGTCAATTATAGTTATTTTTTTCGGTGTTGACATCGCCAAAGTTATTTTAGCTGACATTATTAAGAATTTTCTTGGTCAACATCAATGGTGTTTTAATTTGATTTCAAACACAATTTATTTTTTGTTGAAGTCAACTGAGATTATTTTCAGGGTTATTTTTAGGCTCACATCATAAAAATTATTTTTTTGGCTAGCTTAGTTTGAGGTTATTTGTAGACTGATGCTCATTAAAGGTTAAAGGTTTCTTAACTAATGTTGAAAGGGCTATTTTTTCAGCCGATGCCATCCAGAGTTATTTTATCAACGTTAGTAGGACTGTTTTTCAAACAATGTAGGTCATGTCTTTTTGGTTGATGCTGACAAGAGGTTTATTTTTTTACACTGTTGGGATTATTTTTTCACTAATGTAGGCCAGGGTTATTTTTTAGCCGACATTAGTTAGGATATTTTTGACCAATGTTGTAGGGGTATTTTTTGATGTTAGCCAACATTTTTTTGGTTCACATCTATTGAGTTTATTTTTGTGTAAGGATGGTTTCTTGACATTTCTGTATTTGGTAGTAATTGAAATACTTTATCAAAACAAAAAAAAATTTAAATTCAATAATTTTGAATTGTCTTATCCAAACATAGCATTTGAATAATGAATCAATTTGAATTGAAAGAAATTCAAATTTAATGTATTTTAATTTCCTTGAAATTGTGAAATTCTCTATCCAAATACATGGTTAAGTTGGTCTTTTTAAAGTTTATTTTCCAAATTACCCCTCAAAGATATAAATGTTACCGGTTTCATTCTTTTGTAGGACTAAAGTGGGGACTTAAAATATTGAATTTGGTTACATCTTTAACAGACTACTTTGGTAATCAAATTCTTTGGAGTACTAATGTAATTATACTCTAATCTTTGTAGGATCAATTTAACGGTTTTGGTTTCTTATCAAGTTTACTGATACTTCATAGATGCTGAAAACTTGATGACATATATTCGTTTCTTGTCTTTTGTGCACATTATTCATTAGAAACCTCCCTTTTCCTGAATAAATTCTGTTAATTTGTACTTGCCCTTATATTTTCGTCAGCATTGGAGATCCAGAAAAGGAGAAACTTATATGTGTGTAAAAAGGATGTTTTACTTTAGGCTTTAATGTATTCTTTTGTTACCAATGTACAGTTGTATTTGAATACTATGTGTTAGGAACCAAAAATAGAAATGGGAAAGAAAGGAAAGAGTAAAAGCTTGATCCACAAATGATGACCTAATAGAATGAATCCTCCCCCTTTAATTCCCTTGTTTATGTCTAATAAATTCCTATATCTAACTGATTAACTTCTCGAACTTTCTGTATGGAATTTTCCCTTCCCTTCTATCTAACTCCTAACACTATATCCAAGTTGGATTAGCTTGTAGCTTATTAAAGCTTTTCAAGTGAGATAAGTAATTTATTCCTAACTTAGAGAAAAGCCCTAATAAGAGCATGTTTAGGATTAGGAAGGCTTTTTCCCTAAAATATAAGCTGTTTTGTAAAAAAGAAATATGTCTGTAAATTTTGTAAAAAGATTTTATTTTTCTGAAAATTAAGCAATTTCTTTTAACATGAAATAATGCAACTCATAATTAATTTTTTAACAGGTTTTTTCCTTTCAGCCTCATGCATTCTTTTCTTATCTAAAAACTATTTTTTTAATATCCAAACCAAATTAAATCTTAGACCATTTTTTAGCAAACTTGCCCAAACAAAAATTGTTTTTGATTAAAATCAGTTATTCATACAATCGATTATGGATAATCTAATTTTCAAAGTTGTCCCATACATACCCTAAATTTATATATGCTTTTAGAAAATTAGACGATAGAGCAACTTTTGAAACAATTGAGGTGTATATGTTGATTTTCTTTTTCAATGATACATTTAATTAATTCATTTTATATCGTTGGTTTATTTTATTCCCTTCTCCATCTAGTGTTTGTGGAAATTTTTTCTCGTAATTGGCTTTTTAATAAAATGCTTTCAGCTATAACAGTTGCCGGAATGATAAAATTCACAACCTACTGAAAACAAACAACTATACCATTGCCATACGAGAGGCCTTACCTTGAGGAATACAACTGTTTCTAGATTTATTTGTTTGATACATTTGCAATTATCAGCCCAACTTTTAGTAGAAGACATTAGGTTCATTTACTGGTACGCAGATATGACTCCCAATTGTCACATTCTATCTGTTTATCTGATTTAAACTATTTATATTTTTGAATATTCTAGTTAATCTTTTACTCAGACAAGATATGTAAGATTTACTATATTCTTTGGTTTGAGGAACGATACATAGGAAAATCATCATGCCAATTGGAAGAGTGATGACAATAAAGGTGATACACTACAATTTGAAAAACATTATTATACATGTCTGTATGCAGTGCATGGATCTTCATGTTGTCTACATGTTAAGTCTTTCTATTCATTAGGCGTTTGATAAAAGAGAACAAATACTTCATTTTGGACCTTCACAGTGGTTCAAAATAATGAAACTGATAATTATGAACTATCCTTTATTTTCAAACTAACCATCCATCTAATGTAATTCCTAGTTACTTCTCATTCACAGATTTAGTGGATGCGTGGATAAGTAGTTTCATAAAGTACAAAATAGAAATATCCTATCTAATAAGAAAAATAAAAATCCTAACTGCCTGTTTTGCCTACTCAGCTTTGCAAATGTAAAGCCTCAGTACTTTCTAACAGATCTATATATTACCTCATAAAGATCAATGTCTACTACCACAGTGGATTACGAAATGAAAATTTCAAATTTCCAATCATATATTTAAAATTTAGTCTGTGTAAAGATTTTTATATTGATCAATGGGCTAGATTGTCTAAATAGTACTTTCTTTTCATTGATTCATCTTGTTATTCCAGAACCATGGAAACTCAAATGTCTGACATAACACATTCATAGCAAATCAGCCTGATGATTAAAATGATTGTAGGCCTTCTTGTTTTGGGGAAGAGTGGAGGAACTGTGATAAAGACCCTCTTATGTTTTAGCTTGAATGAAGTGTTTAGAAACAAATGTGTATAAATTTTGTTTAGAATTTGTTAGATTATAAGGTAATCTCAAAGATGTTTTCGACTGATTAGGAATTTAATCCAAAAGGATTATATATGTGTGAAGGTTTGCATCTAGGAAAAGAGTATGAAGAAACAAACAAAAGAAACTACAACACGAACCCCTCATACTAAAGAAGACATTGGCGGAAGTATATAGAGAAAAAAATAGAGCACAAGCAATTAAAGTAACAAGTAAAAGAAAGTTCAAAGTGGAGAAGCCTTGGAAGAATGAAAGGAGAGTGCCACTTGAAAATGAAGGATTCTTTATCTTCATGATAAACTTCATGGAGAATCACTACTTGACTCCAAAGTTAATAAATAAGATAAGACTCAAAATCAAGATCACTCTCAGAAGTGTCTCAAAATCTCACAAATTCCATATATCATCCAAAGTGAAAATACAAGAAAAGGTGATGGCTATAAGCCTATGATCACCGAAAATTCCTAAGCTAAATGTGACTCAAAAATTACATGCTAATGCTAATTCATTACATGTGCTGAAAATTTAAAATAAATGGGAGGGTAAATTTTGAATTTTGAATTCAAAATAAAATAAAAAGAAATCTCCCTTGATTTGGCAGGATTCCATCATGCTTACATGCCTTGGTTCATGCTTTCCTTGCTATTTTGATAGCGTGATCTCCTTGCTTTGTTTAAGCTTCATTTGGCTGAGATTCCTAAATCAAAATTGGGCTCTGCAATTGGGCTTCTTTTGTTGTTTGACTTTTATTCTTCATGCCCCCTTTTGTAGATGCTTCTTTTGGGCTTTTGAAGAAGTCCATTTATGTGTTTACTATTTAACACCACCTATGAAAAATATATTCCAATTAAAAGTCCAAGAAATGCTAAACAAAGGAACTAAACTATTTTTTATTGCAGAACATTTTGTCTAGTCACCAGTGATTCTTCTTGTGATGACATGCTCTTGCTTATTTTCTTGTTCTTTTTCCATGAACTCATCAAAATGAAAACTGCATATCCTTTTATTATTTACTTTCTGTCAATTCAACCTTTTTAAATTTTTGAAGACATAAATAGTTTGAAATTTCCATCATGTCTGTGACCAAAGTGGAGAAACATCAGTCAAGCATTAATTATTGTTTATCATTCTTCTTCTTCTTCATGTAAATTTGATTTCTCACTGTTTCTCTTGCTGCTATCATCAGCAGCAGCTTAATTACCTTTACAACCAAAGTTGTATGTTGTGAAATATAGGGGATATAGTTTAGTATAATTGTGTTGCTATGAATGTGGAATTGATATCTCTTGTTAATTCTTTTACAGCACCAATGATTCTGTTTTGGAGGAAATGAAGAAAGAATACATGTTAAAACAAGCAAAGGGCTCTAGTAGAATCCAGACTGCTTGATTTCAATGTCTACGGTGCAGTTTATCAACATAATCTTACCTCTTGGATTCAAATTCTTTAGGCATTTAGAATGAGGTGTTCATTATTATATGATGCCATGGACTTTCATTATAACTCAAACTTTTCTTTTTTTGTGAATTTTGTATGGATAATAGAACTTAATTGAAAGATCTTGGTTGGTATGTGTCTGTTACTATATCTTAAAGGGGGCTTGGCTTCTATTGGAGCCATTTTGACTATGGTTGAAGTTTACAAGAGGTTAAGTTCAACGCCAATCCATCATGAGATAAGGATTGGCTTTTGAATGTGCTTTGAGAACCAGGAATATTGCAATACAAACACACACCAAAGTGTGGAGTGTGTGAAGAGATTAATTATGATGGTGTTATTGGAGTCTCAGCATACTTATGAAGTTGATTTTGTAATTTCATTAAATTGAAGTCTATTGGGATGACAAATAGATTCTTAGTTTTTCTTTAATAATATTTTTTCATTTAAATGAAAAATGATTGTTGAATCATGTGGAGACAGTCTAGTTGAGATGTTATGTTCTGAAGTTTTATAGTGATGCTTAACACAAAATTTATTAAAAAAAAAATTAGATTTATAATTTTTATTTTGAATGTATAGAAGGTGGATATTTTCTTTTAAACATGGTTTATTTTTAGATTAATACATGAAATTTAAACACTTTTTTTTCAGATTCAGTTTGTTAATGGGGGCAGAAATGGACAACATACTACAGTTAAAGAAAGTATTTTTAAATAATTTGACAATTGTAATTTTTAAAAATATGATAAATTTTTATACTTATATTATGGAGAAAAAGAAAGTAAAAATTTGTTAAAATAATTTATTTAAACATTTTTCTTAATAAGTATGCTTAGATATGAAGATTTTTTTTATAAATAAAGAAAGTGTGATAATAAAAAGCAATTTAATATGGATATAATTTAAATAGGCTTTCTAGTTATATTAATTACAAATTACAACAATTTCATGTTATATTTTTTATTTTAATTAAACTAGTTGGTTTAACTCTGCTATGCACGATTTAGTTGTTAAATTATTACACTAATTTTGTTCATATTTGTGATTGTTAAGTTATTGTAATCATATTAAAAGATGAGATAGAAATTTGATATTCATCATGAGTTTTTAAATTAGGAATGTGAATGGATCTATTCATTCTTAATTAAATATTTATTAAGTTTTCTTAATAAAAAAGAAAATCACAGTAATGAAAAAATAAATTAACAAGAATTTAAGAATTTTTTAATAAAAAAACAAATTATAATTATATAAATTTTAAAATAGAATATCAAATAAACTAATAACATTTTAACAATTTAAAATAAGGCATGGATGGGATAGAAGAAGACTTACATACTTATTTCTATCTCCACACTGGACTTTAAAATATTTAAAAATATAAATGTATTTTTCCTTCGTAATCTTTATTAATAAAAAGTATTTTACTAAAATACTTTAATTTGGCATATACATAAATAGGAATGTGTTCAAAATAATTAATATTTATTTCATGAAGCAACATAACAATAATTTTGCGCAGTGTATAATATTGTAGACAAATTAATTGAACAAATGAAGGTAAAATTATAACAAAAAGGTTTATTCAAATAACAATGGTGTAATAAAAAATATTGTTTAGCAATTAATGCGTCCCTCTAATTTTGGAATTTTAAAAGCAAATTCGTTCCATGTATTATTTGAAGAATTATATAAAATAAAAAATTAATAATATATTAATTAATTGAGAGTATATACAATGTCCACTTATTTATTACCAATTAAAAAATTAGTTGTATTGACTGAATACAATACTCACATAATAATCTTAACTACGATAAACACTTTTGAAAAATCATAGAACATGAATCCTTATTACAAATTCTTCATGACATGAACAACTACAAAATAATTTAAGCATATGAATAAATTATCAATAAATTAAATAATCTAAATATTATTCACTAACCAAAAATAAATATAAAATATATTCTAAAAAATATAAATAGTATATAAACTTATAAGAGTCATATTAGCTTAGAAAATAATACACATAGTAAAGTTGAATTTCAAATTATTTTAAATCATGAGTTGTTGGTGAGAAACTTAAATTAATGATTCCAATCACAAGAACCCACCAAGATTACGAAAACAAATTAGAATAATAATTTAAGAACATGAATAACATAAAATCATAACATCAAAATGTATACCGAAATTAAGGAATAAAATGTGAACGAAACAATAATAAGATAAACTAGAACAAAAGAACAATTCAAAAGAGAAGATGAATAAGAGACTTGGGAGATGAAATAAATTATATGCTACATGAGAAATCTTCATCCTCCAACATAAACATCACATGATGAATCATTACTTGACTCTTTAAGAATCAAATAAAACTTTTCATCACTCTCACTAAAGCTAACTCACAATAATTTATGTAATTATTATATATCTCAAAAGTGTATTGTACAAGGCATGAGTGACTATATATAGCTACCAAAGATCAAACTTTGGTTGAGAATTTTACAAAGTAGAGAAGAGGAGGGAAAATCAAATTTATTAGAATAGGATTACGCCTAATATCAAGGGATTTGAATTTTTAAAATTCAAATTCCTCTTCTCTATCAACTATGTAAACTTCAACCAACACATTCTAGGTCAGGATTTACATTTCATTTTATTGTAATTAGCATTTGAATTTGAAGATTGAAAATAATAATTTAGCTCTAGAATCTGGGTGGAATAAAGTTTAAAACCACTTTTGAAGATTTTCACAAGATGATGATCAACATAAAGTAGGAGGATGATAGTCTACTAGTTAAAAAGGTTTCTAAAAGGATTTCCACAAATAACTTGTACATGTATAATATATGAACTAATGAAAACAATATCTTATATTGGTTCACGATAACACTGTTACATCTAATTTTTCTTTAAAAACTTGTAAATGGTTATACTAATCAAACAATAATTACAAAAAATATTTTTTGGTCACTTTTGTCCTTTTGTCTTATAATGAGTACACAAAGTCACTCATGATTATTCCCTCTATCTCTCCTAAGATGAACATAGATATTCTTTTTCATTAAGCTACTTTTGGCTTTCCTAAGTATTTTATAATTGTCACTCCTAACTAAAATAAGTTATTTTAGATACAAGGAAAAACTCTCAAAAGAGATAAACTTCTCTTTCAATTATTTATTTTTCTTTCAACACAGATACTTGCTTTTTTCCATAGTTTTAGGGACTTTAGTTCTTGAGTTAATTGTGTAAAATGTTTTGGTGAGCTTGTGGCATTATCACTACGTTGAAAGTGAAATTTACAAATATTTAAAGAATATTTTTCTTTTAGCAACGCTAGGAAAGCAAACTAAGACTCAATCTTATAATAAGACTCCAAGCAATGAAACAAGCCTTTGGAACTTGCTAAATTGCTTTACCTAAAATACTAAAGAAGATAGTTCATTAAGAAAATAAATTAGTTGAATCCTAATGTGAAAACTTGTTAGCACTTGGAGCTATCAAGACATTTCAACATTTAAATGTGTAACTAACATAAAAAAAGTCACCAATAGGAGATGGGATGACAGTAAGGATTCCCCAAGATACCCAAGAAAATAACCGAATTACAAGTTAAACAAAAGTAAACAAATATTGAAAGAGATAACACAAATTAGCCATTGAAAGAAAAGAGAGATAAAATTAGAGACAAATTTTGTTTGCTACGAATTTCAAACTTGTTTGAAATTTTTTCTTGTCACTAAATTAGTTGCTAATTCGGCTTCTACAAAATTTTCCACAAAGGTACAAGAACTTTGGTTTTCAAACTCTCTCTATGCCTCTCCAAGTGTTTAGTCCCTCCTTGAAGGAGTTATTTTCTACCTTTTCAATGCATAAAGGCGTTGTATCCTCTTAGAATTCCATCAACACTTAAGATGCTACCTTATGAAGTTAGGTGTTCTCAAAGAATCAAGTTAAGCCAATAGTAAATCCACTCAAGAAGTTGAAAAAGTAAAGCAATAAAAGCTCAATTTAGAAATGCTAAACTCAAATTAGAACTGATATGACAAGTGTAACATCCAAAATTTTGTTTAGGATACTAGGTAAGAGAATCCCTTAGCTTATTTTATACAGAGTTTTAGATTTCCTTCACTAGGAAAAATTCGCTCATCACATTTGGCTCCGCTCAGCAAAATTATGTAAAAGAGAGTCTTGGAAGTTTTTCTACATAATTTCACTTAGTCATTTCCAAATTCATTAAGCCATTTTTAGCAATCCACTCAACATGTTGAGATTTGCTTAGCGGATTGACCCTTATCATTTTAGTATAAATAGACCTAAATTGTTATTTTTACATATTTTAGCATAAAATAAAGTTGAGAACTAAGAGAGAAAAAGTTTCCTCACCACCTAAAGCATAAATTTTCAAGAGATTATTCTTTCTTCCATCACTTCTTCTCCTCATTCTCTTCAAGTTCCACCAATCAATTTTCTTCCAAGGTAATTGGTTTTCTTATTTCCATCATTTTCCTCCATTTATGGTGAGAAATGTGACATAGAAGAAGTATAGGGTTATGGGTTATGAAATCCTAACTTCTAGAATCATTTTCTGAAGAGATATATTGTCTTTTCAAACTTTCTTATGAGATATTCCTAAAATCACTATTGTTCTTTCATATGGAAATATTTGATTATAGTATTATGTCTTATGAAATGCTTTATGAGAATTGTTGAAAGTTATCTTTACTTTGAAGTTGAAACATAACTTCTAATGTGATAAAGTTTTAAGTGAACTTTATATTTCACAAGTTGCTTAAAAAAGAAATTGTAAAGTATGTTTGTAAAAAATGTATCACTCAAAAGAGCATTCAGATATCCGTCTCTGAATAACTCTGAGAGGATATGAGAGTCCCTAGGTTCAAATTCTCCAAGAGGGGGTATAAATACCGAAAATTCATGGCATAGAGGAAAGTGACATCTCTCAAAATGTTTGAGCTCAACTTTATGACAATAGGACGGGAAAAGAAATGTTCAAGAGATATATTTCTTGAGTTAAATTTAGTTACTTAGATATATTTGAGATATGATTTCTTTTATTGCTTTTGAAATACCAACTTGTGAAATGTTTAATGATTAACTTATTTACTGTATGTTATATTACCACTCATTGAGTTAATCTCACATAGTTTTATTTTATATATATATATATGTATGTATGTATTCCAAATGAACATGTTATAGAGTATGGAATATGAAGCAACTTTTGAATTCCATGCAACTTATGAGTTGCTTAGTTAGGTTTTGTAGAGATTTTTGTATTAATTTTCCCTTTTGTAAACAAATATGTATATTAATACGCATTAAATTTTAGTTTTGTTGTGTATCGTTTATTCAAGAACATCAATGTATAACAAATATTATGTTATGTAAATGTTTCTTTATGTAAATTTTATTATTCATATATGTTATTGTTTATGTATGCCCAAATCCTCTCTAGGTTGTTATAACAATACTTCAAATAATGCTAAAAAGAACATGACAAGCTAAAATTAAAGCTCAAAATTAGAAATATACATAGTAAAGAAGTCTAAAGAACGACTCTAGAGTAGGTGTAAAACTAATATAATATGATTTGTCTTTTCTTTTGTTATTTTTATAAGCAAGAATAAGAACCCGAGGATGATTGCCAGTAAAAAAAAATTTAATAAATCATATTATATAAGTAAGAATGTTTGCATCCAAGAGCAAGGTTCAATTCAGTTTCTCTTATAATGATTTGTATTTTCTTCTTCTCTTTTTGTTAAGACGCTAGATGATCTAGTACCTGCTAGACGGTCTATCACCCATTAAATAATCTTGTGATAAGAGAATTTATGAGTTTTGATGATAACAAACATTATAAGATGTGTTAAGAATTCTAACAAAGCTCACTCATGCATAATAAGGTAAAGGCTCATCAGACGGTCTAGTAAGATAAAACTTATTAGACAGTCCTACAATATTAAAATTGTTAGACAGTGTCTCAGTGTTAAACTTTTTAAGCAGTCTATGTGCCAAGAACAAAATAGCCAAACCATAAAACATTGATCTATTAGACAGTCCAACTGTGCATAGACACAATAAATGGTCTCATAGTACAAGGACATACTAGACAATCTCGTAAGATGGTCTCTAAGGACATATCAAGTCAAACATCTCCAAAGCTTAAGAAAGCTTAACAAAACAATGTCAATGAACATGCTAACCATAACTTAAACTTGTACATGTTAAATGGTCATTTCGTTTTCGTTTTAGATATTCTAACGCATTAGGGAGTGTTTATGCTTGATTTCTATGATCTTAGATTTTTTCTGACATTGCTTTAATATTTTGAACTTTATTTGGTGATTTTAATTCATATAAATCAAAGTTTTCAAATAAGATAACTAATTGACTAAGTTTGGGAAGTTTTTGTATTTGTGAACATAAAATAGAGCATCCCAAAAACTCCAAATATTGAGTGTCTTAATAATCTTTGAATGAAATACATTTTCTATAATGATTATAAATTGTTTCAAGTACTGCTATGTCCTTAGGATTAAGATTTAGAAAATATTAGAAAGTTTTGGTATGAACAATGTTTAAACTGGAAAGTTTTTGAGAAAAAAAAGCACACATATTCACTATTTAATTTTTTTTTGAAAAATATATTAAGGAAATAATTCAAGGTTAAAGTATGAAAATTTTTCAATGTTTAAATCTTGTACAAACTTAGAAAGTATTTGTAAATATTTTTACAATGGAATTTTTTGGAATGGAAGATTTAAATAATTTAGAAATATCAAAGATAATGTTTCAATGATACCCATGCAATTAATTAATGTTTATTATTGTCTCTAAGATTCATAATATTTCCAGAAAAGGTTTAAGGAGTTTAAAGACGCGTATGGAGATTAAATATGAAGTTTCCTATTCAAGCGTCTATTGGTGAAAAGATGAAGAATAATACAATACGACGAAGATTCAAGTACAAATATGATAAAACTTCAACGTTCAAATTTCTACAAATGAAAAAACATATTTGAAGTTCAAATATGTGATTAAGACGAACATATTGCATCAAAGTGAAAGTTGTCTTATTGAGCGTCTGCTACATGAAGAAAATAAAGTTATGCATATTTAAACAAATATTTGAGTCAAGAGGAATTAAAGCTTCAACATAAACATTTGAGCAAAGAAATGAAACATTTCAAATTGGCTCACACGTTCAACATGCACAAAGAATGATTTAGATAAAAAGTTTCTATATAAAACGTCTAACGGATATATGGTGAAGTACAAATTACAAGCCTCAAATGATCACATTCTAAAAGCTATATAAAGACCTAAAAGTCAAAGAAGAAATACATAGAACAACGAATAATAAATGATATCCTATGAGCATTGTTATCTCTTTCGAGAATGTTTTCTCATATCTTTGAGAGGTCTTGATCTCAGGAGAGATTATAATTTATAACTAGTTTTTACGGCGAGGTGTTGAATACTCGTTCTTGAAAATACGTTAAAACTTGTGTACCTAGATAGGTGTAAAATACTTGTCCCGGAAAGGTGTTGAAACTCGTTTTAGTGAAAAACTCTTAAGTGATTTGTTTAAGAGGACAAGATGTAGGTGAAGTGATTTGGTGATCAAATATAAATATTTGTTTACTTCTCTTTTCCCTTTATTGTTAGACACTATATTTTTTTGTTTTGTCCTTAAACTTGGTTGATTTTATACCAAGTAAAATATGAGTTTTCAAAAGTTAAATTTCTAATATTAAAATAACTCATTTGGCTTCTTTGGAGTGTTCACCCACCCTACACTTTTGAAGGATTTATATTATTTTAAATTTTTAAACATTTTATAGTCCTTATGTATTATTTAAATATTTTAAATAGTATTTTAAATTTTCATAATAAATAGTTGTAATATAATTTAATTTTTTTCTTTGTTTTTCCGATTAACTAAATTTTTATATAAAATTTACATTAAAAGTTAAATTCCACAACAATAATTAATAATTATATTAAATAATTTTACTTATCGTTTTCAAATTATTAAAATAACTTATTCTTTTTCTGTTTTTTTGAAAAGGGGAAATAATTGTTAAATAATTATCTTGGTAAATAAAAGGCAAAGCGTCTGCTATGCCATTTCCTTATTGCCAACTATTTCCGTTAACCAATTGTTTTATTTTTCATGGAAATGACCAAAATCTCCTTAAATAAAAAAAGTAATAAAGATGAATATACATTTAATTTTTTAATATTTTTCTGATTGTTTTAAATATATGTTTTGTATTTTAAATTTGATTTTCATAAAGATTCTACTTGTTTTCGGAATCCAATAATCTATTCGGAATTTATTTTTTAAAATATAATTTTTAAGTTTGAATTTTTATTTTCGAAATGAAGGACATTTTTGAAACTTCAATGTGTTTGTAAGTTGCGGTGTGTTGGGTGGATGAAGAGTTTGGCTTGCTTATGTTTTGGGTTCATTGAAGAAGAAAATTGGTGTGAATGGAAGTGTGGTGATTTTGTGCAATGAAGAAGGGAAAGAAGGTGAGAGAGAGTGGAAGTGATGATTGTGATTGTTGGTTGGTTCAGAATGGAATAGCAGGTGTGTTCATGAGTGTTGGGCTGTTTGCATTGTTGGTGCGTGTGGCGGTGTCACTGCACCCTTACTCTGGTGCTGCCAACCCTCCAAAGTTTGGAGATTACGAGGCTCAGAGGCATTGGATGGAGATTACCACTAACCTTCCAATCAAGGAATGGTACCGAAACAGCTCCACCAATGATCTCAGCTATTGGGGACTTGACTACCCACCTTTCACTGCCTACCAAAGTTTCATTCATGGCCATCTTCTTCGATTCTTCCATCCTCATTCCGTTGCTCTTCTCACTTCCAGAGGCCATGAGTCCTATCTTGGGTCAGCATTTTACCCCTTTTTCATTCCCAATTTAGGTCCTTCCAATTTCGTATGTACCTCACTTGCAATGTAGTTTCAATTCATACCATGCTTACATTCAGTGTTTGAATTAGGTACAGGGAAAAATTTAGATCTAGTTCATTGGGTGCTTTTTGGTTCTATTTTCCAATCTGAATTGGTGGGTCGTCGCTTCGGTGTTCTGCATAATTAGGGTTTTGGATTAAAGTTCAAAATAGTTTATTGAGGGGAAACACAGATTCTATTGGGAGAATAACACTATTTAAGGATCTGTATTTATTCATACTCGTTTATGTTAGTCCCCAGTGAAGGTAGCAGAATGCAGAAAGAGTTTGAATAATTTATGACTGTATTACAATGGGGACAACATTTTCAGGGATCAAAATGAAAATGACAGTTTATATGGAGAGATATGGCCTCATTATTGTGTATAAATGAATTACAAACTGATTTTGTTGGATTGAATTAGGTTGAAACTAAACCCACTTTTTAATATTTAGAATTCTATTGATGGCTACAATTTTCTTAATTTCAATTTTGTTGCTGAGTAGTGGGTATTTTAACTTTGATATTATCATTATTAATATTTTAAGCTGTGCTTACTTCTGCAGAAAACTACTTATGAGGTGGACAGTGTTATCATCCGATGCCCTGATATTTTTTCCGGCTGTCCTCTATTTTCTTTTTGTTCATTACAACAAACCTTCAAAGAGCCGTAAAAGTGAATTAGTATGGCACACTGCCGTGTTATTGCTAAGCCCTTGTTTGATCTTAATTGATCATGGTCATTTTCAGGTTTCAAAAGAAAATTCTTCTGTCGTTCTTGTTCAATGCCTTTGGTTCTTTACATATTTTTCAGTCACTGGTTTGGTAGTGCTGTAATTTTGAATATTGTATTTTGTTGTATTTCAGTTCAACTGCATCAGCTTGGGATTTACTATTGGAGCTGTTGCTGCTATCCTCTCTGGGAAAGATTTTGTGGGTTCTGTTCTTTATTGTCTAGCTCTAAATCATAAACAGGTTAGTCTCCTTCATCATTGTATAGGTCTATTTTTCATTTGTTTTTTTTTTTAATTCGAGCTATTTTTACATAGTCTATGTAGTCATATTATTCAAATTTTGCACATGTGCTTATATTGTGATGGTATGGATTTTCCTCTTGTAGTACTTTTGGAGTTGGTGTTAAATTGGATGTCAATTGATTGCATTCTGCAGATTATATTTGTTTTTTCTTGGTTGATTCTTATAATTAATTACTTTGCATGCCCTAAAATTGTATCCTGAATTGCTGATGTACTTATACACTAGTTCAAACCAAATGAGATTTCTAAATATTTTACCCTGACAATTTAGTGACTTTGTGACTTTGCTATTGTCTTGTGTAGATCGGAGTGTTAATTCCGAAGTACCAATAATTTTTTGGTTGTGTTGTTGAATTTGATCCTTAGTTGACAAAACCATATAGTTGTCAGAGAAATGGCAAATGGAAGTAATGGATTAGGTTGTTGTGCTGGTTAATAAGCTAAGAAGAGAATGTACTCTATCTAAAGTAGTGATTGCATCTGGTCTCATGTTTTTTGTTTACTCTTCTTCAGTGACTGTAATTATTTTATGCATATAATTTTTTTCAGCTGAGTGCATATTTTGCACCTGCATTTTTCAGCCATCTACTAGGCAAATGCCTGAGGCGAAAACATCCAATCCTTGAGGTGTTAAAACTTGGGTTGTTGGTTTTAGGAACATTTGCAGCTGTGTGGTGGCCTTATCTATATTCAACACAATCCGTTTTAGAGGTAACAATGTTGTCATTGCCTGGTTCAAAGTGCATTGTATTCTTAACTTGTAATTTTGTGTCATATTCTTACATGGAAGTCAATAATATTGCCTTTACTGTCTTGTTTCCCATGAACAAAAGTTTTATAATTTTTACCTTCATTTAATTTTCATTTGATCGTCCAGAAATTGGTAGGGCATTTTGGAGTCAAAATATTTATGTCGCTCCTGACTTTTGCTTTTGTTATTCATCCGACCTGTGTGAAATCTGGCTTGGGCTATACTAAATTTGCATGACATGATTGAGTTTCATCTTGAAGGCTACTGTTGTTTTTATATATATATATATAAATAAATAAAACCATATGTACAAAGCATTACACCAGTATCACACAAAACATTATACAGTTGAGCCTGTTAATAATAATAACATTTTAAAGACTTTCTAGACTCATTCTAACTAGTACTACAGACGACATAAATTAATGCACCCGTACATCAAGCTGCAACCAATATAGCTCAACTCCAACCTTGATAGAAGCCTCAAGGGAAACCCATTTATAGAAGAAACACAGCACTTTTGCTGCTCGCAATTTTTGTGACAGCACATTGCAATCTTGTTCATATAATTCAGCTACTGTGTTAGATCCTTTCCACAGAAATCATCCTCAGGCCAATGCTGGTCTTTGACAACAACATGCATGCTTGTGCCTTTGTTCATTATGTGGACTCTCACCTTGACTCCTCGGTTTCTCCTTCCACCAAGCCTTTCATGTGAATGCCTTTTTCACTTTCTTTCATGTGTACACACTACTGTACTCGTCACTTTGTTTTTCATGAACGAACTGTGAGCTGTTTCCAAGAAAAAACTTTGAGTTGCTTTCGCTGATATTCTGTTGATCATCGAAGGCTACTGTAAATTGATTCACCATCTGTACTGTCAGAAAGCTTTTTGATGTGGATATATAATTGGATAATTTATTTCTATGACACAATCTTGACTCTCTGATCATGTTCTCCTATGTATCTCGTTGGACCATATGATCTTGACTTTAAGTGTGCGTATTCCTGATTGTGCTACATCTTTGTGGCCTGTGTGCCAATTGTGAAATCAATGAACTATCCTAAATAATTATTCTGTTTCCTGATTTTCGTTCAAAATTCTTTAGATATTCATGAATTAGTAATTTGGTAATGGCATGTGTCCTTTGTGCTGTCTGTTCAGTAGTCAGTAATCAGTATACTAATTAAGAATTGTCTTTGTTTTAAAAATGCCGTCCAAGTTGCTTGGGTACAAAAGTAACAAAAAGTTTGGCATTGGCTACTGAACAAGTAACACGAGCCTTGAATATGTCTATTAGAAGGGACGTCTCCATGCATTCTGGATCACAGATGAAGTATTAATGTCATTTAGTGTATATTTAAAATAAAGGAGCAGATCTATGGAATTTCTAGATTGAAAGTTTGCAACTAAAGCTAGGAATGTGAAGCCTTAAATGAGGTATTAGCAATAGGTCTAAAGACTGAGGGATATATGTAGATATGCTGTGGTATAAGTTTGAACTAGCGGTGGGTGTTGATTGATACATTAAATTAAAGAACAGAGATGCCTTTTCAATTATTTTCTGATCCTTATAAAGGACTCTTGTTATTTGCTGTGGCACTTGTAACACAGGTCCTCTCCCGTCTTGCTCCATTTGAAAGGGGAATATTTGAGGATTACGTGGCCAACTTTTGGTGTGCCTCTTCAGTTCTCATCAAGTGGAAAAGATTATTCACAAAAGAGTCTCTGAAACTTATCAGCTTCACCGCAACAGTTATAACATGTCTTCCTTCAATGATTCAGCAAATAAAGTCTCCCAGCTATCGAGGTTTCCTTTATGCGTTGCTGAATAGTTCTTTCTCGTTTTACTTGTTTTCTTTTCAAGGTTGGTAGTATTTCTTTTCTTTCATTTTCCAGAGTTGTGAAAAATATTAAGAAAAGGCTTATGAGAAATTGTCTGTTCCCCTTTTTGCCCTTACAGTTCATGAGAAGTCTATTTTGCTGCCAATTCTTCCAGCAACCCTGCTGGCTGTTGAAGAGCCTTTTATTTTCAAGTGGTTCACACAATTCGCCATGCTCTCCATGTTTCCTTTGATATGTCGGGATAACTTGGTTGTTGCATATTTGGCTTTACTTGCCCTGTTTGTCGTGATACTCAATGCACCCGTTCAACACAGAGTAAGAGAGACTAATTACCTTAATAGTTATTGGGGCTCAGCAACCATGTTCTTTATTTTATGCTGCTATTTTGTTCTTCATATACTTTATTTGACCATGCATCCTCCTGAGAAGTATCCTTTCCTTTTTGAAGCAATAATTATGAATCTGTGCTTCTCTCAGTTTGTTCTTGTAACTCTTGCCTGCAATATAAAGCAGTGGCTGTCAAATAAACCTGCCAAATTAGAAGAAATAGAAAAGAAGCTCATTTGACATGTTTCATTTTTTAAGTTAGGTGGACTGCTCTTGTTAGACAGTTGGATTTGGAGGTGCATGTATGATACTTTTCAGCAATGTTTTTCAGAAATTGAATTTATGGAGAGTTTGACCTGCATTAACCTCAACCTTTATGATTTTATAATTTTTGCACTTTACTTCACTGCCCTCTGGTTTCATTTTGTTCTTTTTCCATGAGTATATTTTCTCAGCTTTTGTTGGTGCTACAAATAAACCTTTTCTTGGTCGTCGTGAGTGGGAGGGGGGTAAGTTGATGAAAGTACCATTTGTTAGAGAGCTAAAAATCTGTAGATAGAACAAAATAAACATTTACATTTTCCATTCATACATTATATAACAAACCTAGTGAATTGTAATTATACATGTCTCATTAGTTTTTTTAAGAAAAATTAGAATAAAATTCAATGATATTAAAATGTTAATCTTCTTTCTCTTGGCCTCTAAGTTGGTCTATGAAACTTACACCAACAAGATCCTGCAAAAGTTGCACGATGCAGGATCTTCTTAGAACATGAGTTAAATGTAACCCAAAATCTCTGGACACATGTAGCAACCAAATCTCTCATTGGTTAACCTCAAAAAAACTTCAGTGTTTGCAGAGATACTTGAGCAAATAATTGATCATTTGTAAAAGGGAAGTGCAAAGCTGCTAGAGCTACCTTATTTATTTTGAAAGGAAACCAGTTCTTGTCTTGGATAGAGTTGTTAAAATTAGTCTAGAGCTACCTTGTAGATTGAACTAGTGAATCACCAATTGAATTGCACGAACAAGTGCAGAGTAAATTTTAAATTATGCATTGAAGATAGTATATTTAAGTTACATTTTATTCACATATATACTTAATATTTTCTTTTGGCTGCATTCTGTAGAATACATGCCAGCTGCAAGTTGTTGTTGTCAACTTCTACCCAAATTTTCAAGCATTCCTTTTTGTGAGTGACCATTCTAAACTTAAATACTTATTTTACCCACTCAAAATGTCTATTATATATACATATAATTTTTATTTATTTTCCAGTTTATTTCATATACTAACATTAAAGCATAAAAAAGTCGATATATTAAATTCATTAAATAAAGTCAAACAATATGATTCAATGTTCTATGAATTTAATATTATATCCTTTTTAAATAGATATTGCCGATAATTTATTTATTGCATTTAATGACACATCTTTAATATATATTATTTATTGTATTTATAAAACTTTAATTTTTTCAAAAGGATTTAATTGACACGTATTTGGACAGATATGATATGTGTTGTCACTGATGAGATCTCTTCTATTTTTGTTCGGATGATTTTTTTTAATAATCATACAGTAATACCATTTCTGGTAACAATTTTTTTTATATACACAATTTTATACTTAATTTTTAATCATAATAGAAATGCGGAGATACAATCCAGTTATTAATGAAAATAATTATCGATTTATTTTATAATTAGTTTTTATAAAAAATATTTAAATTAATTAATTAATTAAAAGTAATTACAATGTAAACAGTTCTTATATATAATAATCTAAATTATAAATTGCAATAGCAAAATTATTAATTTTAGAATAATATTTTAAAAACTATATTTAACATAAATGTTAATCTATCAATAGTGTATAACTTTTATCCAATTAATCAAAATTAAACCCATCTTTTTAATATTAAAATTTATGATGCATGAATATTTTTAGCAAAATCAGTAAATGCACCTTAAAACTATTGTGAAATCTTAAAAAAAATTAATATACAATAAATTCAACTATTATTTATATTCTGATTGAAGTCCCCACCAACCCCACAATCATTATGAAATGGAAAAACATTGAATTATATTTATTATTATTATTATACATAATTAGAGGGTCTGATTAAGAAAATTGTATTATATATTAGTGACTCAGTTGAAAGAAAATTGTGTCTCATTCACAACTTTGTATCATATTTTGTTGGTGTGTATGATCCATGGTAATGGTGATCATCACAACCCTTTTGGTTATCTTTGTGAGTCTGGTACTGAAGTGTGGGTATGAGACCATTTCATGTTACTGGTTCACTCCAATGAGCATAAGGAAGATGATGGAGAAACAAGGTGTTCATGGTCCTAAACCTAGTTTTCTTCTTGGCAACATCATAGAAATGAGTTCCCTTATTTCAAGAGCAGTTTCTCAAGACATGAAAACTATCAGCCATGATATTGTTCCTCGTATTTTGCCACATTTTGTTCAGTGGTCCAACCAATATGGTATGTCTCTTTTACTATATATCTCACCAACACATTAGAATGAATGTGAAATTTTATTATACACACTCTCATATGCATGCAATTTTTTTTATATTTTATGTGAAATTTCAAGGATTCCACATTCTAAGACACAAATATGCAAGTAATTTGTTTTCTATGAGAATAAAAAAGTGATTCCAAAAATAAATTCTTTTACTCTTAACCTTTGATTCAAATTTGTTTCTATAGGTTGAATATAGTCTTATATGTTCTGGTTTTGAAAAATGAAATATTAAGAATAGTTAATTATGATTAATTTTAAATAAAATCAATTGTTATCATACATCTCCTGTTTCGTATGTAAATGCATAATCCATATTAAAAAATTTGTGGTGGTATGATAAGTTTAAAAAATTAGGCAACAAAATATTAAAATTGTGAAAAATAAAAAAATATTATGGATAGGAAATTTTATTCACAATTGAAGAAGGATTTGCGAGAAAGTATATAATTGATTATATTTTAATTTAGTATATTATTTCTTTAATCAAATATAATTACCTTTTCATTATAATAAAATAAAGAATTAAAAATATTAAAATAATAAATAAGATAAATTTATTAATTTAAATTTTGATATTTTGTAAATTAATTTATTTTCATATATTTTTATTTTGGAATATAATTTTTTTATTTATTAAAGTTTTATAATAATTTTTCATTTTAATTTATATTTAAAAAATATTTTTTAAATATATACAAAAAAAATCTATTTATCAATCAATTTTTTTACTATCTTTCCTTCTATCTAAACAACCTTATCTTTTATTCTCTTTTTTTTTTTTTTTCCTTTTTTAATCACCTTTTAATGTAGATGTTTGAAAATTAAGATAAAATGATATTATATAGAATAATAACTCATTTTTTTTTAACCTTTTGAGCTGCTAAAACTATCTTTTTAAAGTTATATAATCAAAATCATTAATAAATAATATAACCATCTCAAATATAATTTAATTAATTTTAATTTTGAAAAGACTTTTTTCCAAGTTCACTACGGTTACATATAACTTTAATAATATATTCTATAAGCAATGTACATCTCAAAATGAAGTTAATATTTGTATCAGAATTTAATATTTTAATAGTATGTTAACTTCATTTGTTGGCATTTTTTAATCTCTTTAAATTTGAAAACAAATCAAGGCTCAAAATCAGAATTAGTTATCAAAACTCAACATGTTTTCAAGATTGATACAATACTTTTTCAATTCATCTTTCCTTGAAGTCTTAAATTTATTCGGATAAATTAAAAAAAAACCAAATTTATTTTCATATTCTAAAACAACTTTTACACACACACACACACACACATATATATATATATATATATATATATATATATATATATATATATATATATATATAAACATAAGGGTATAATTTTTGTTATTTAAAATTCACAATACTGGTAGAATTTTCTATGCCCATTTAAGGGAAAAGAGTAGAAAGAAAGGGAATGAAAATTTCTCAATATCAAAACCCTTTAAAGTTTCCAAAATTCCATGAAATTTGTTCCAATTTTTTTTTTTATCTCATCTTATAAGTTATGTATGGGTAGACATACATGTGTTCTCTATTTCTATGTTCATATCGATAACATTAATGGGATTAAAAATGAAAACAAGTTAATTTGAATATGTTGTTGTATGTACATGTGTATGCAGAAGTGTGTGTTAATGTTAGGTTTGTTCATTTTGTTATTTGGGTTTACCATGATGATGTAGGAAAGAGATTCTTATACTGGAATGGAATAGAACCAAGGTTGTGTCTAACAGACACTGCACTCATAAAGGAATTTTTATCAAAGTACAACTCCATATCTGGGAAATCATGGCAACAACAACAAGGTTCAAAACATTTCATAGGGAAAGGGTTGTTGATGGTCAATGGTGAAGATTGGCACCACCAACGTCACTTGGTTGTTCCTGCATTCAAGGGAGAGAGACTTAAGGTATATTTTAGCTCTTTACACTATTTAACCAGTCACACATCAAAACTTTTTGCTAATTAATCAATATACTTTTAGGTTCTGTCTTTTAAAAATCTTCTGTTTGTTTTTTCTGGGCTTACTTTATCTGTGTGCCTATATCTCTTTTTCATTTCATCAAGTTTCTTAATGTCTTAATCATGACACATCTCTCTTTCATTTCAAGTTTCTTAATGTCTTAATCATGGCACCAAGTTTCTCGCAAGGAACATTTTTTAGTTGGATGTTTATGATCTTCTTCTATCAACTTAAAGAAAAATATTAATAAAATAATAATTATTAAATTATATGTAATTATTGTACGATATTATATCCAATTAATTTAATAATTATAAAATTTTATGATTAATGGATATGATTAGTGAATTTTTACATAATTAAATTGTAATTTGAGGAAAGAAAGTCTCCATAATACACTTAGTATATATTTTGGGTTTTTTTTACTACCGTGGGTTTTTTTTTTTTACTTTTTTACCAAAATGGATCCATTTCAAAAAATTACAAAAATAAGGCAAGTCGTGCCAATTTAGCACGACTTTGACACGTCAACCTGAAGTCATTGTCCACATCATTTTTTTTATATTGAGTAGTGAGTTATGTAATATTTAAAATTAATTTGATACATAATTTCTTAAGGGTGTTAGTTTTAAGTAATCAAAAAATTAGATAATCTTGTATGGATCATGATTGACGGCAAAGTAATATATTTATTTGAGAAGTATTATTGTATTTAGAAAATAAATAGAGAATTATTTTTGTGGATGATTCAATTCCAAATAAGCTAAAAATATGTTCACATTATAGACTTGAATGTCACAATAGAAGCAGTTGTCCGCACAGACAGGTTTAATAATAAAATTCAATTCCAAATTTGATTATTAATTTCCTAATTTTCTTTATCTATGTATTTATTTCTTCGTACAAAATTTATTTATCAATTTAATTTCAAATATTACATAACTTATAATTCTAATTATAATATATATTTATTTTAAAAAAATACGACGTAGACAAAGTTGTGTCAAATTGGTATGACTTCAAGTTGACGTGTCAAAGTCGTGCCAATTTAACACGACTTCTGCATATGAAGTCGTGCCAAGTTAGCACAACTTGTTTCATTTTTGTAATTTTTTTTGAAACGCACTCCATTTTGGTAAAAAAAGAAAAAAAAATAACCCCACTTCATTTTTCTTACCATCATCTTATACAAATTTTTTTATAAATCCCAATCTGTTTTTCCTATTCCCATAAATTTCCACTCTCAGAACATCTTTTATTTTCCCTGAATAATAGTCTATTACAGTAAATAATGTCATCATCAGTTAAAGAATTACAAAAGTTATGAATAGTATTTTTGTCTTTTCTGCTGCTCTTGTGCCCACTATTTTTTTTTTCTACTGCTTGGTCCTTGTTTCTTCTTACTCGATTCGCCTTCCAAGGAGATGGACCCAACAGAGTTTCAAAACAGAACATTATCTTCTAATTGAAACTGTTTATCATTCGTTATAACTTTTAATTAGGTTGGAGATTTGGATCTCAGGTAATATATTGCTATTTCTTTCATGTTTTTGGGCATAAAACTTGTAGCAGATAGAATTTTTCACTTAATCTATGTGTTCATGCTTGTGTGTTGTTCTATCATCCATCCTTCTAAGTGTGACTGGTTTGAATAGAAATTTATTAACATTTATAAAGATGTGAGGTTTGATTGGCACAAAATTGAAGAGTTTATAACAAATTTGAAGTGATAAGAGTGATATTGAATAGAAATGATTGGAAATGGAGATTTAATGTGTAGGGCTATGGTGGGTACATGGTGGAGTGCACAAAGGACATGCTTCAGTCATTGAAAAATGCATTAGAAGGTGGAGAAAGTGAGGTGGAGATTGGGGAGTATTTGACTGAACTCACTGCAGATATTATCTCAAGAACTGAGTTTGGCACAAGCTATAAAAAGGGAAAGCAAATATTTTATCTCCTCACACAACTACAGACTCGTGTTGCCCAATCAACTCGCCGTCTTCTCCTTCCTGGAAGCAGGTATGTCAATCTCACTTTTTCATTTTTCACAATGAGATCTCTTTTTTTTACCATAGATTGGAATATGTCAATAAAATAAAATAAATAAATAAATAAATAAATATATATGAATTAATTAAGGGTCGATCAAATCTATGTATATACCCAACAATTCTATTAAAGAAATGAAACCTTATCATATAAGAAAATCATGAAATAAAAATTAATTTTAGAGATAAAAAAATTAGTTGTTATAGTGACTAAATTAGAGACTAAAAACAAAATTTTGATTTCTAAATTAGTTTATATTATTTTTAAATGGTTTCTAAATTGGTATCTAATTAGCGACAAAGATTTTTGCTACCAAATTTAGAATCTAAATAATTGGTAGTTAAAACTTTGATAGCTCATTAGATACCAATTTAGAAACTATTTAAAAGTAAGAGAAACTAATTTAGAAACCAAAATTTTTAGTCTCTAAAATGGTCTCTAATTTAGTCAGTAGAACAACTAATTATTTTTTGTCTCTAAAATTGATTTTTATTTCATGATTGTCTTGTAGTGTTATAACTTTGTTAGAACCTACCAACTCAACCATTAAAGACACCTAAAAGGATAGTACCATCAAACCAAACTACTCAAACTAATAAACTACTAAGAGTTTATATCATAAGCAAACAAGTAAACGGATCAAAATACCAATAAAAAAAGGAAAAATAATCAGAAGCAAAATTAGATGTAATCCAAAATTTAGTTTTTAATTGAATCAAAATAAAGATTTCAGAATCTTAAAAAAGGATATATGATCCTAGTTCCCATGTGCCCTTTTTTTCAATGTAAACTTACACCATTTACGGTGAAATTGATATGTTATAGGTTTTTCCCAAACAAATACAATAGAGAGATAAAGAGAATGAAGAAGGAGGTGGAGAAACTCTTAAAGGAGATCATAAAGGGTAGGGCAGATTATGTGGAGATGGGGAGAAGCAATTCATGTGGGAATGATTTGTTGGGAATACTCTTGGATGAGATGAAGAAAGAGGGTGGAAGCTTGAATCTTCAACTAGTTATGGATGAATGCAAAACATTTTTCTTTGCTGGACATGAAACCACTGCACTCTTACTTACTTGGACAGTGATGTTGCTAGCTAGCAATCCACATTGGCAAGACAAAGTCAGAGCTGAGGTTAAAGAGATATGCAAAGGGGAAACTCCATCACTTGATCAACTCTCCAAGCTCACTCTGGTTAGTATCAAATTACTATGTTTTTCTCCAACTATAATTCTGTGTTTCTTTTCTTTTATATTTAACTTACCACTAAAAAAAATTATTAAATAAAAATTTATTTCAAAACAAAAATAATTAACTACTAAATTAATTAAATTAGATACTATTTTAGAGACTTAAAAAATTTATTGATATCTAAATTAGTTTTTATCAGATAAATAATTTTTAATTAATATCTAACTAATTACCAATTATTTAGATTCTAAAGATGATAGCTAAAACATTACTAGCTAATTAGATATCAATTTATAAACTATTTATCAATAATATAAACTAATTTTGATGTCAATAATTTTTTAATTTTTAAAATAGTATATAATTTAGTTAATATAATAATTAATTAATTTTTTAAAATTAATATTTATTTAATGATTTTTAGTAGGTATACTTTATTAAAGATATTGGTTCTCATATATTCATGGTTTTATCAACTAATTAAAAATATTTTAGATATTTTTTAAAATATTGTTATAATAATTAACATTTTCAAAAATATATAATAATGCATCACTAGATAGGAGTATAATAATGCATAAAGTTTAAAATTTTCCAAACTCAATAGAATTGAAAAATATGATAATGAATGAATTTTCTCCATTATTTCTATATTTTTAAATATTTTTACATTATTTTCTCCAAATTAAATCTAACCATTCTAATAAAAGGGGGTATATATTGAAGATAAAATAACCAATTAGATAAATGCAACATTTTTTTTACTTTAATCTTACAAGGCAATTTCTTTCGGATGCAAGTTACTTTGTAAGCCCAGCCCAAATAGCCAATGATTTATGACTCTATTTTTATTGTTTACTTGAAAATTTGTGTTCTTAAAATAGCATAAAATTTAGGGACAATATAATAAGTTTTATTATTTTGATAATCATCATACCAAAGGATTTTATTAAATATTTTAACTGAGTACAAACTTATATTTAATTGTCTCTGTGTGTCTGGTAATAGAATACTTAGACAAATGAAGATATCTTATTGATATAATAAATATAAGGATAAATAATTTTCTTAGTATCAATTAGTTATAAAACTATTTTAAATATGATTTTTAAAATAATTATTATAAAAAATAACATTATATACTCTATCATATCTTTATAAAATCCATTTAACTATTTCAGTATAATTAAGAAAATTAGTTGGTAATATTAAAGTTGTCCCAAATTTACATCTTTTCAAAAATTATTTTGAGCATTAATGATACATACTCTTTCTCTTTTTTAATATTTTTATTAATTATCTTTTAATTTTTTTTAATTTTTATCACTACTAAAAAATTATTAAATAGAAATCAATTTTAAAAACAAAAAATAATTAGTTGTTATATTAAAAAAATTAGATACTATTTTATAGACAAAAAAATTATTAGTATATAAATTAGTTTCTATTTTTATAAATGATTTTTAAATTGATATCTAATTTTAGAAACTATTTATAAAAAATAGAAACTAATTTATATATTAATAATTTTTTTAATCTATAAAATAGTATTTAATTTTTTTAATATAATAACTAATTATTTTTTATTTTTAAAATTAATTTTTATTTAATAATTTTTTTTAGTGATAAGAATGTCTTCTAAAATCCTCTTTACACAACACAAAGCTACCATCAAGCACCAAGATAGACATAGTTTAAGAAATATGAATCCCATTAAACAGATGACAGTACTTTGAAAGATTAATCATTAACTTTCAGTGAAAAGATACATAAAATTTTTACCAACAAAATCCAAGTAAATTATGTGATATTGCAGTTACAAATGGTGATCAATGAGTCAATGAGGCTGTATCCTCCTGCAACTGTGCTTCCAAGAATGGTTTTCGAAGACATTGAGTTGGGAGACCTCCACATTCCTAAAGGCTTATCAATTTGGATTCCAGTGTTGGCCATTCATCACAGTGAAGAACTGTGGGGTGAAGATGCAAATGAGTTCAACCCTCAGAGGTTTGCTTCAAAATCATTCACACCTGGTCGCTTCATACCCTTCGCTACTGGCCCTAGAAACTGTGTTGGACAATCATTTGCCATCATGGAAGCCAAGATCATACTCGCCATGTTCATCTCTCAGTTTAGCTTCACCATTTCTGAGAGTTATAGGCATGCACCAGTGGTTGTCCTCACAATTAAACCTAAATATGGTGTTCAAGTTTGTTTGAAGCCTTTAGATGCATAATATCTGTGTTTAATTCCTTCTTGTTCTAGACTATTTTAGGGATTCTGTATTTAGGATATTCCAATAATCTTGCAGAGTAAGAGCATTATGTTTTTACTGAAAAGTGGAACATCTATAAGCTATTAGAAATGTGAAGTTCTTGTGTTAGGCTTTGGACTCTGAGCTTTGAATGAGATTGTCCAAGCATATAAAGGACAACTTGTACAAAATTAATTCATATTTAAATCAATAAAAAATAATATGAGATGGTACTTCCGTAAATGGAGATATATAATAGAAAATAATTAGGTTCAATTGTTTAATATATTTAAGAGATTTTATTAAGGAGTATTGAGAATTTAATTTTATTTACACTTTAAAGTTTTAATCATACATCATTGAACTTTAAATATGAATAAATTCATCGTTTTAATTGAGATTTATTTAATTGAGTTTATTTGGACTTAATTGTTAATTATGTATTTTTAAAGTAGATGATGTAAATGAAGTTTCTACAACTATGAGTGAACTAAAAATGCAAATGTTTAAGTTGTTTGCTTGAATAAAATAAAACAAAATATGGGGAGAAAAATAAGAGAAGAAAATCTATAATATCTCTTAAACAAAATTGGAAGCAAATGTTCTACAAAATACGAAGAAATAGAATCGTGATAAAACTCGAAACATGATATGCGAATTCTGAAAAGTTGGAAACTAAGAAACTGTTAACAAAATTGGAACTATAATATTTTCCTAAGTTCTTGAGGTAGAAAAACCTATAAAAATATACAAACTTCAAGGATAAATCACCAAGCTTCAGAGTGGCGTTCAAAAAATAGAGCATTAGGTTTTTCTTAATTTTCTTATTTTATTCTTTGTAATATTTTTGTTTTACCTCTGCATGAAAGACTAAAATCCTTTGGGTTGTTTCTCTTGTAATTTCACAATGAAATTTGAGGTTTTGTGCAATGAAAATTTTGTTCTTTAATACCTAATTGCGCTAAAATGTTTGGTCTTTTCTGACTTTAATTGTTGATAATTCAATTTTATCTTTAATTAAAAACCTTGAGTATACGCATGATGATACAATCCAAGTAGACAAGATGATGACCAACTACTCAAGAGACCATTCACACTATGAGCAGTCATCTCAACAATCAAGTCAAGACCCTACAAGATCTAACGGACCTCACCAGAGGAAGAACTGGCATAAACCAGAACACCAATTGTTCTTTCTTCAGGTCTTCTTAAAAATTAAAACATGTTGTAAATAATTTGGGCTCTCTTTAGGGGTCCAAATAGCAAGATAGGCTAGAGTACACTACAAGAAATTGTTCATTTACATACCGATTATTACATACGGATATTTATGTACAAATTTAATTCAGTATGCAAATAGACATTACATACGGATTTTTCTGTATGTAAGAATAAAAGTGATTACATACAAATTTTTCCAAGCACGTAGGTGAAAAAGACAGTGAGAGAGAGAAAGGTCGCGAGAGAAAAAGAGATGAGAGAGAGAATGGTCGCAAGGAAGCCGCGAAGGACTTTCTGAAGAGGGAGGAGTGCGGGAGGAGAAGTGAAGGGCTCAAGCAACCTCGCTCAGGTGGCAATTGCACAACCTTTTTCTTTTCCAACTTTTCGGGGAGTCATAGAGAACTGGACATGTTTAAGGTTTTTCAAAAATGGGCAAGGGTGAAATAAGTGTGTATCTCACGAAGGCGTAATAGGTGGGACAAAATGTTCGGGTTTGTGCGGTTCTTTGATGTCACAAATGTGACAAGACTGGAAAGGGAGCTAGACCAAATATATATAGGAAATATGAAGTTGTATGTCAATATTCCCAGGTACAGTAGACCTGTACTTGATCTTGCATCTGGCCCATCTAGAGAGGTTAAAAGGCTTTATCATCCTAAGCCGACTTTTGACAAGACAGAGGAGGTGAGAATGGATAAGAATGGAAATGAGGGTTGTTAGTGGCGGTTTGTAAGAAATGAACAAGGAAAATGGAAAGAGATCTTGTAATCGAAATACAGGTTGGATACAAACTGTAGTCAAGTTCATATGAATTTCCAGTCATGGTGGTGGAGAGATCTTTCCAAAATTTGTTGTGGTTGGTTCCAAGAAGGTTTACTATGGAAAGTTGGTTCCGGGGATAAAGTTAGATTTTGGGAGGACAATTGGATTGGTGGTAGCCATATCCTCAGTTCGATGTATCCTAGACTTTATGCTCTATCTTTGGATCAGGGGAGGACAGTGGGAGAGGTAGGTGTTTGGGCTGAGTCAACATGGAATTGGCGGTTAAGATGGATAAGAGTCAAGTTTGTTTGGGAAGTTGTACAAGAGGAAGAAATGGTTAGTAAAATCTCTATGTGGACAGGACATACAGGTTTGGGGTGAGGATATTTCAGGGGAGTTCTCTGTGAGATCAGCTTATGAGTGTCTTGCAGCGCGAAACCCAGGAGAGAACCACAAATTTTTCAATCAGTTTTGGCAAGCTAAATCTTTCCCTAATGTTCGCCCTACTGCATGAAGGATTCTATTGAATAAAATGCCAACAAGGAGTACTTTGATTAGGAGAGGGGTGGTTGTTAATTCTATTGCGTGCGAGATGTGCCAAGATTCGGAAGAGACGACTCAACACCTTTTCTTAGATGTACAATTGCTCAAAGGGTATGATCAGTGTGTTATAGATGGTTAGGTATCCTGTTTGTGCAAAATAAGGATTTGAAGACTCACTTTGAAAATTTCTACTTGGGTCATATGAGTGGTAAGCATAATCTGATTTGGAAGGGTATATGGATGGCATTTGTGAGGGTCATCTGGGAACAAAGAAACTCTGTCATCTTTAAGCAAGGAAAACCTGATGAAAAAGAAATCTTTCATTTAGCACAACTTAGAGCATGGCTATGGTTGAAACACAGGGTACAATTGTTCAAGTACTCGTTCTCAGATTGGCACTTGAATTTGGAGCAATGCATTAAAAACTACAAGTAATATAGAAGGTTTGTAGCAGGTTGGAAAGGGGCTTAATAGGTGTTGTCGGGGTTATGCTTTGGATAATCTCCTAGTTTTAAACATGCTTTCCTGCATTGGCAACTGCTATGCCAGGCTTGCTTTACTATTACTAGGATGCTCTTTGGTGTTAATATCAATATTATTATTATTACAATTATTATTTATGCCTATTTTTATTAATGTTAGAAACAAACTACAGTGGGTGGGACTCGAAGTCAAGTTCCTTGAGTGACCAAAGAAGCTTTAATTACTACACCAGACAAGTTCTTTTGTCATATTATGATTTTTAAAAACAAAAAACTTTTTAAAAGAAAGAATATTTTGAAAACATAGTTTATCTTTACAAAACAGAATAGACTAGATGAGAACAAAAACAAAAACGGTTGAAAAGCTTAAGTGATTTTAATTTGTTGATGCGATAAATCAATTAGTTAAATATACTTATATAGTCCAAATGAACTTCCTAAAGACAATTTTTAACATATTAATATCTCAGACAACAAGTTGAAAAACAAAATGGATTTTAAAGCAAACTCTTTAAAAAACAATCTTGGAGCAGACTTGGATCATAATGCATGATTAAGAAGAAATAACAAAAGTACATCAAAATATACCTAGACACACACATAATCTATGTCATTCAATATTCAGTGTAGGATTTGGAAACATCAAATAAAGGTTTGACTTAAACTTCAAGGTCTACAAAAAGATCATATCAGGACATAAGATAGGGTACTTTCTCCATCTAGCTTTGTGATGTCAAGGAATAATATCTTCATCCATGAATGTGATAGATGGGAGGGAATGAGGTGGTAACAAAATTACCAAATTTATACTTAGGAGATTTTTTTTCCCTCGTTGAGCTTGAATTGTTTCTCCCAGCTAATCCTCCTATTGTAGTGTTGATTGTTCCTTTGACATCATCAGTGTTTTGTTGAGGTTGTTTCCTCCATTCCTGCTCAAGTTATGGTGTCACCCGATCCTGGTGATTTCCCCTACCTCAGCTATGGAAACCACCACATAAAACTTTGCCCCGATCTTCCTTCCAAATCTCTCATCCCCAACCCCAACTTGGTTTCTCATGCTACACAAAACGTCCCAAGGCCCTTATTACACCATATTTTTTTTATCAAGTCTCGCATCTCATGACTGTAACATCCCTATTTTATTATAACTAATAACCATAATTTGTATGAAATATCAAAATAAATATATAAACATAATACAAATATGTTTACAACTCTTTCATATAGTGTTTCAAAATATATCCCTCTTCATATGGACTTTAAATATTTACATAAAATTAAAACAAATACTCAAAAGAAATAAACATTTCCAAAATCCAGCTTCTCACTAAAGAGCTTTATCACTTTTAACATCATCTGCTCCCGTGTAAATACATGACCATCACAGATTAAAGACAACAAGACAGAACAAACAAGTTAATCTAGTTATTTTTAAAAATTATAATATAAATATAAAATTAAACATCCACATAAAGCCATCAATTCTCATGCATTTCCACATAAAGTGTCTATCATAATTCACAATTCATCTTTCTCATGTCAGACTTCTACTGACTCACAACACATATATACTTGACTCTACTTCCGGAAGACTCGTGTATTGAAATTAACATCCTGAGACCTACACCTGTCACAAAATTCGCTATGAATCCACACAACCATGCGCATAAACATCTCAATATCTCATCATCTCATATGGCAGGGTAAATTCATATGACCTGAAAGACTAGATTATATTTCAAACCGTAGACAAAGTCATATGAACTTCCTTCGACTCTCACCAACTAAATGACTTCATCTATGTGATTCCATTATATCAATAGAGTCAGGATCATTTCATTAACGAGACCTAACAAATCAATACACTCTAATAATAATCTCAACATGGTATTTCCTTTCCTGAAAATACTATGTTTTGATCACACTTTCACATCATTGCATACTTCATTTAACCAATACATTATTCAATCACATCACATTTTAAACACTCCAAATATATCTAAAAATTCACTTAACAATAATAAGTAATAATAAACTATGCTAAATAATAATAATAGTAATTTTTTTTTATAAATGGCTTGAGCGAAAAAAATTTGAGTTTGAGTGAAAATGAACCAACATGCACCCATGATTTTTGGCTTGAGCGAAAAAATTTTGGTGTGAGCGAGAATGAACCAGCGTGCACCCAGGATTTTTGACTTGAGCAAAAAAAATTTGGTTTGAGTGAAAATGGACCAGTGGGCACTTCAGAATTTCCCCATTTTTGCTTGAACAAAATTTCATCTCGTTTGAGTGAAAATGGACTAGAAAGTACCTCAAAAATTACCCATGTTTGCTTGAACGACGGAAATGGACGCGAGAGCACCTCATATTTTCATTCAAATTGTTATTTTATCAAATATATTAAACCAAAGTAACAATTTCCCTGTTAGAGTTGGATAATTACCCTAAATCAAAATCACGCAACCAATACTCAGCAACATTATCCTTTAAGTAATACATCAAACTATTTAAATATATTCATTTACTTATTCAAATAAAAACAATATAGTTTTATAACATCTACCATATCTAAAATTTCACATTCTAATCTCAATCAAATTCTAATATGCTCAAAACAACAAATCCTGCAAGAAATTTTGATAATGGTGACCACGTCACTGCCACATCCAGATCTTCTAGCATAGGGTTCTATTGGAAATTTAAAACTAGCTTCCCTTACTTGAACTTGAGAAAATGCTCACTAAGAGCTCCAAATCCTATAATTGTTCAAGGGTAGCTTAACATGCACCACAAAGTCCTGATAAAAAATCTAACTATATCATTAGGACCCTGAACTAACAAAGACCAATTCTGAAGATTAAAGCATCACATGCAAGCTTAAAATAAAGGAAAACCTAACCAAATTAAAACTAACTCAAAGGAAAATGAGTTAAAATGAGCCAGTGCCTGTGTTCCCACTAGTATGTATAAAATATATTAATAATAATAAGTATAAATTATATTAATAATAATATGTATAAATTATATTAATAATAATATGTATAAATTATATTAATAATAATATGTATAAATTATATTAATAATAATAAGTATAAATTATATTAATAATAATATGTGTAAATTATATTAATAATAATATGTATAAATTGTATTAATAATAATAAGTATAATAAAAATGGTAATATGACCAAAGAACTTGTTTGGTTTAGTGGTTGATGCTTCCTTGGTCTCTAAAGGGTCTTGGGTTCGATTCCTGCCTACTAAAGCAGTTTGCTTCCAATATTAATTAGGGACTTGGGTTCGAGTCATATCCAGTCCTGTTTGTAAAAACGTTTTTTTACCAAGTTTTAGCAAGATTGCTTTTGAGCTTTGCTATGATCCAAAGAACTGATCAATAGGGTTCTGGTGTACCGTGATTCGAGGTTTTTTCTATTCCTGTTTAGGTTCTTGTAATTGTTCATATTACTCTCTGAAAATTGTTGTAAAATCCTGTAAAGTCAGTGTGATTCTGGCTTAAGGTGTTGGTTGTGTGCAAAGAGGGTGAGTAGGCTTTGTGGGATTAAAAGTCACCTCTTTGTGTGGTGTATGTGTAATCTGTAATTGGTTGCATAATGAAATACTCAGTGGTTTGACTGAGGAATGGATGTAGCTCTTGGATAGAGTGAACAAGTATAAACCTTGTGTGTAATTCTCTCTATCTCTTCTCTCCATATCTGTTTGATATTTTCCACTATCATAAACAACTAGTTGAATCGTAATTTTAACCGATTATAATTATGTTATCTGTTTTTGTTTGGTAATTTGATTGGCTTTCTGAATTGCTTTTCTGAGTTGATTGTTGAGGTTTCATTCTGAACAAAGTATTTGTGAAAATCTTTTGGAAACAATTCACCCTCCCCCCCCCCCCTCTTGTTATAGCCATCAATCCTAACAGAACATGTGTGATGAGCATATATTTATTCACACTCAATAGCTTTAATCATGGATTATTGGACTATAATAATAAATAAATCCGTTGTTTTAATTAATATTCATATAATTGGGTTTATTAGGGCCTTAACTATTATCTTTGGTAATTTTGTGTTTTTAGGGTAAATGATTTGAAACATCTACCTTTGTGAATGGGCCAAATATGTAAAAGTCCAAGTTGCTTCTCTGAATCAAAACATAAAACAAATTCTGAGGAGAAGAAAGAGAAAAATAAAATCCACAATGTCTCAAAAACAGAATTGGAAGCAAATCTTCTGCAAAATACAAGAATTCTAAAAAGATGGAAACTTGGAAACTGTTAACAAAATATAAACTGCAATATTTTCCCAATATCCTTGGAGCAGAAAAGTCTATAAAAGGACACAAGCATCAAGGATAAAGGGTAGAGCTTCATAGGGTTTTCTTAGTTTATTTTTCTCTTAGTAATTCTTTTGTTTTGCCTCCGCATGGAAGGCTAAACCTTTTTTGTTGATTCCTTTGTAATTTCCCATTGAGTTCTGAGGTTTTGTTCAATAAAAGTTTTGATTTTTAATTCTCTATAGAAGTTGTTTTTATTGTCTAATCTCCTGGAAAATTGGTTTTTGTGAGAGGTTGTAACGCATGATTGAGAGTCTTCCTTGTCTTAAACTTTGGTTTCTTAGTTAGTTCGCATTGTTCTGATTAATTTCTTGGGCGCATGATTCAAGAGAGAGGAGGTAAGCATTCCCATGGAGTATACACATGGAACAAAGTGGGTATTGATTAAACCAGTAGACGCATATTTTACTGGTGAGTTTCAGTTGAATTAGATTGGCGAATGTTCAACCTGGTTTAACTATGTTGGATGATTGAGAAAAGATTAATCTTTAGAGAACCTATGAAGAATTCAATGGTGGAAGAACTTAAGGATCAACTTCTTTTTATTTTCTATTTCAATCTCTTTTATATTTTCTGGATAATTATCTTATTTATTACTAACTTTTCATTACTTGTAGATAGATTTTGAATTCGGTTAACTGAATCACTATTGGATTTGTTGGGAGACGACTTGGGGTCATCTGGTCACAATTATACTATCATCTCTCTAGTGTTAGACAAGTCTACGCTAGATTTATATTAATTTGACAGCAAAACAATTTGGCGCCGTTGTCGGGGAATTCAATTTGATTTTGGTTATCAGGTTTTTCTTTTTATCTGTATATTTTTTTTTTCCTAATTTTTTTTTTTGCATATTTAAATTTTGTTTTCTTCTTATTAGTTTTTATTTATTTAGTATACTCTAAAAAACTAAAAAAATATAATATTCAACATTTTTTTATAAACGAAAAAAAATTAAAAAACGAAAAAATAAAAATTAAAAAAATATAATATTCAGGATATTTTTTTTATCTCTTATATCTCTTATCTTTATTTTATTTTTATTTATTTTTATTATCTTTCTTTATATCTTTTATCTTTATTTTGTTTAGATTTTTTTTTTATTTTATCTCATATATCTTTTATCTTTATTTTTTGTTTTGATTTGTTTTGATTTTATTCTTTTATCTTTATCTTATTTTTCCTTTATTTTATATCTTTTCTGTTTTTACTTATTTTTTTTATTTTGTTTTGTCATCTTTATTTATTTCTATTTTTGTTTACTCTTTTTATTTTCTATATTTTATTTATTTCTTTATTTATTTTAACATACTTTTTTTTCTCTAACTATTTTTTTTAAGCATTAAGTGTAGCATTTGCATTAGTTTTGTTTTTTAGGATCTTGCATTTAGGGTAGACACTTCAGTTGGTACTCTTTGATTTTTTTAATATTGAAAGCAATTTAGGGAAGACTCTGGCTAGGAAAGACTTGGTTTCTAAGTTTATCCACTTGTGACTCACCTCTCTTTCCTGGGAGTTTACTTGGTTTGCTTTTCAATTTAAAAAAAAAAAAAAAGACTTTGCTCTAAGGCGTGTAATAGGTGTTGGTGTCCATAATATACATCCCTTGTTTTCAATTCTAAAATGGAACGGAGATTAGCTGAACAAATTTACAATTATGATATTCATTATGAGCCATATTTTCAACAACCTCAACATTTTAATCCATATTGTCAGCAACCTTATGAGCAACCTCAACAACAACCATATTATCAGCAATACTATTTTGATGAAATTGAAACACCTTTTCAACCATTTTTGCAAACTGATAATATTACTCATAATCTTGAAGAGTCATCTTTAGAGGAGCTGGTGAGACAATTAATGGTAAATACAATGAAATCTTAGCAAAACATAGATGCTACTCTATCAAAATTAGAAGAGAAAGTTGGTCAGTTGGCTAGACAATTTGAAGATATTTCTAACAAAAGTTTGAATTCACATCATGATCCTAATTTAGATATAGAAAATTTTTCCAACTTTGATACAAGCTATACTTGTGATCCTGATATATGTGTTGAGATTAATTTTGCCATGCCTCCAGTTTCCATTTCATTTGCAAGAATAAAACCTTATCCAGACACTCCCGAAGTGCATATGACTGCTGAAGACACAAAGGATTTTGATGATACATGTGCAACATGTTCTGTGATGAACAAATGCATATCCTCTGATGATATAATTTGCAGTGCAAACACTGTTGATTTGCAGGTTGTTAGGATCTCTGAACCATTACCAACTAATGTCCAACCTCCACTGATGG
>Ga0123342_1001180_pt1 | contig 43753 bp, 19 predicted proteins | sample Turbeawhitnodule_FD_89960 | JGI IMG/M metagenome (GOLD analysis project Ga0123342, IMG submission 89960) | Root nodule microbial communities of legume samples collected from Mexico - Turtle bean Mexico white nodule | ecosystem: Host-associated > Plants > Roots > Nodule | place: Mexico: Nepantla...
AAAAAAAAAAAAAAAAAAAAAAAAAAAAAAAAAAAAAAAAAAAAAAAAAAAAAAAAAAAAAAAAAAAAAAAAAAAAAAAAAAAAAAAAAAAAAAAAAAAAAAAAAAAAAAAAAAAAAACTGGTGATTTCACCTATTGATTTCATTCCCAGTACTAAGGTAAGAAACTAGTCTCTTGATCAAACAGACAATTTCCAGAAACATAACAGTACAAATTTTTATACAACAACGAACCATATCTTGAAATAACCTTAAATAAGCATCAGAATAACAATGCAGAGTCACTTTTATTTGCCCTATTCAAACCTTAAAGAAGTCTCTTCCCATATAAGATCAACAAACAGTGGTCGTAGATAGAACAAATGGATGAAAACGATAGGTTTCCATTAATGAAGCAAACTTCTACACGCATTACAGTAAAGCAAGAATACAAGTTTCAACCGTCAAATCTCATATCTATTACACCAATGGCATCCTAACAGAGATATACATAACTAAATTAAATTTCTATTCTAAGCCTTTTTGGGAGATTTGGTAGCTTTAGATGGAGATTTGGGTTCCTTGGCAGCCTTCTCGGACTTCTTGGGCAACAGAACAGGGTTGATGTTGGGAAGCACACCACCATGGGCAATGGTCACGCCAGAAAGCAATTTCCCCAATTCCTCATCGTTTCTCACAGCCAGAAGAACATGTCTTGGAATAATCCTGTTCTTCTTGTTGTCACGGGCAGCATTTCCAGCCAGCTCAAGAACCTACACAATTCAATCAACACATCAACAAAATGTATCAGCAAAACACCAAATTAAGCACAATTCACAATCACTCAAGAAATGCAGTCAATGTTAGGTTACCTCAGCTGCTAGGTATTCAAGAACTGCAGCCAAATAAACGGGAGCGCCGGCACCCACACGCTGAGCGTACCTTCCCTTTTTCAAAAACCGTCCGATTCTTCCGACGGGGAATTGAAGACCAGCCTTAACAGACCTCGACACTGCCTTCTTTTTTGGTCCGCCGCCCTTCCTTCCTCCGGCGCCCTTCTTGATTTTTCCGGTGGTATCCATGGCCAAACCCTATATTTTAGGAGAAGATGACAGTGTTGTGTGAGAGTATCGGTAAGAAGATGATGAAGAAAAGTTTCGTATGCTCTGCTTTATAAAGCTTTGGACATGTTCACGAGGATCAAGCACGGAGAGATGTGGACGGTTGGATTATATCTCATCCACGGCTCGAAATAATTTTCTTGGCGATCCGTGTCCTCCTGAACCAGCCAATGAGATTCCACTATACGGCACCCACCTTTTTTACTTCCAATTTTAAAATGAAGTTGAGATCTGGATAACAACCTGTGTATGAGATATAATACAAGAGAAGATTGAACTGCCTAAAAGATTGAAAAAAAAATCATAAGAATAATTTTAATTTTTTATTTTATTTTTGTTAGTTCAATTGAATAACAACATGTAATATAAAAGATAAAGGAAAAATTATATACTCCGCACTTTTATATAGATTTTTTTATTGTTGATGAACCACTAAAGTTTCACTAAAAAAAATTAGTATTTTATTGTTGATGAACCACTATTTGATTTTATTATTATTAGTATTTTATTATGTTATCTTATACAACGTAATATATTACAATTTTCACAGTACCCTTCTATTTCTTTCTAATGAATTCTTTTAACTTTTTAGTATTTAAAGTGATACTATAAATTAAGAAATATTTTATTTTAAGGTATGTACTCTCTAAGAGAGTGATTTCTTCTAAACATTTGTCTTAAGATAACTCTTTTGTTGTTCATTAATTAGATCTGAATTTACAACCATTCACACATCATAAAATAAATGTGTAAGAAATTTTATATTTATATGATTATGAGTATTCTAATAACTTACACACTTAGGTGTCTAAATTCTAGCATAGAACAATTTCCTACCCCTAAATAGAGATATGTTATGACTTAATAGATTAAAACTATAGAAAATAGTTACACTTGTTTTTAGTTCCTCAAGAAAAACACTACATAAGGTCCAAATAAATTTTCAAATTGAATTATAATATTGAATCAAGAAATACATGTTATGTTGATCACAAGAGGTTACACATAAAAAAAGGTTGAAATTAATTTCTCACCAATGACTAAATTTAACTCTATAAGGGTTTCATTATATTTTTGTTGTGAGTTATTTGAGGAAGCATATATGCAAATTGTATAGGATTACAAAACAACAACAAATGGATTACTGTACAAGTTAGGTAAATCTAAGATAATAAGTGTACAAAATCTAAGATAATAATGCAAGTTTAAAAGTTATTGGTTGTTAGTCAGGAATGATACTAGTCTTTCATTCATCGTTTTATTGATTTATATGGATAACACGATTCTAACATTATTCTTGTGTGAATAACATACCATTAACATTGAGTTTCTTATTTAAATTAAATATGAAAATGAGTTCTACAAAATCTATTAACATATGTTCTCGTACAAAAGGGACTCAGAGAACTTCTAATTACTGAACTCTTTCTCGATCGGTGTGCACTCCTCCTTACACTTCTCAAACTAATTTAGCTTATTCTTCCTTCCTATGCTCTCACTCTTTCACTTTAGTCAAAATCTCATTTCTCACAGACTCTTAGTCGAGAGGACACCTGCAAAAGGTGTTTCAATACTCAAGTAAGTACTCGGTATTCGGTGCAATTAATGCGCAATAATAACGCACATTATTCTCAAAAGTTGTGATTATTTATATGCTTCTTATGGACTCGTTATTATTTGGTCGAATTAGCATTTGGACTGTAAGTAAAAGCATATTACTTAATTTTCTCTACGGTTTAGGCTTGTTAATCTCCTTCTAGTTGTAATCCATTTTGAACATGTCGATCAGCCAAAACTGGATACCGAGATTTTTAAGTCTCGTATGATTATGATCGGTACAACATCATTATATAAAAAAATTTCATTACAAAACCTAAAACAAATTACTTAAGATCTCAAAGTGAAATCTCCTTTTAAAATAAAAATGAATTGAGACCTTAAAATATGTCGTATCAAATACCCTACATAAAACAAAGGAGTGTGCAAAAAATAATACAAGCTCTCAAAATAAAAAATTTCCCTTTGTGTGAATAAAATTTTCTCACTTAACTTATGTTAATATGATTTTAAATTGAAGTTACCATAATTTAATCACAAATCTTGATTATATAGATATAGTTAAGATTATAAGATCGGTTACATAATTATGTAAAAAGACAAGGCACCATCATGACAGTAGAATTTTCACAAATTTTATCAATATTACCATTCTTTGTAAATATAATGAATGAATACACCAATGTTTATCCTTTATAACGATACTATTGAAACTCATTTGAAAATATTATTTATAAACTGTGCAAATGAAATTGAAGTCTTACTGAATCACCCCAACAATATGAAATTATTGTTATATCAGGCGCTGCTATATATCATTCTATGGAGTCTCAGAAGCTTTTGATTCAGGGATGTATTCCCTTATGCTGAATATTGATATATATGGAAAAGTTGCAGTCATATCAAATTTATTAAATGCATTTTGGAAAGCATAGTTTTTAAGTATCTCCTTAATCAACCATTGATTAAAAAAAAACCAAGTTAATATTAACATAAACTCTACATAACTTTTTATATAATATTAATATTAAAAATATATTTTAAGTTCAACTCAATCTTATAAAAAAAAACTAGTTTATAAGATAAGTTTTTTTACAATCACTTATATATTTATTATAGTAAATAAGATTTCAAAACCCAAATAAGCTTAATTTTTGGAGACGTGGTGATCACTATCCATAAAAACTTATCTGCGATGTATTGCGCAAGTCTCTAAAATACAACAAAATCTTCTCTGATAATACCAAAGATATTAACTAGCAAACAACAAAATCAGAATAACAGAAATAGAAGAAAAGTTAAGAGTAAAAATAAATTATATTTTTTAGAGGAGTAGAAACTATGAGGCCCGAACACGCCTCTTAAATAATGTGTCGTGTTGGATATACGTATCGGACATCGACACGCATCGGTGAAATGTCAAATTCAAAAAATAGTTTTTGTATCTCTAATAATTCTACCATGGTTCAAAGACAATTTATAAAAAAAAACAAATACATTAATTTTCTAAAAACTCAAAGCTATTATATAAGTTTTAATTATGATTATAGAAAATACGAAATAAATCATTTAAAGTCATAATCTTTCTGCCAACAAAACTCAAAAATATTTGTGCACATCAATCTTTATTATCGATTTATATAATTCATAATTATATAGTATATAGATTTGTGTCCCTATATCTTACATTTTCGAGATTATATGTGTCAAAGTGTTTCTTTTGTACTAGTGTCAGTGCTACATAGAGTATAAAAGAAAAAAGAGAGAAAATTGAAATTCATTGTGTTTCTGAAACAATTAGGTATTCCTATTTATAGATGGAAAAAGGATCAAAATCATCAAAACCATTCCATAGGACCAAAATCATCAAAATGATAGAAAAATGTGCCTTCATGACCAAATTCTTTTCTTAAATTTTGGAGAGGATTGGCGGAAGCTTCAATGGAAGAGATGAACAAGGATGACTCATATAGCGCTATGGTTTCCTTGAAGATGAATGATAGGTATGGAGAGTGATTGGTTGGGTCATATCACTTGAGCTAGGTGAAGAAGAAGATTAAAGTGTCTATCCTATAGAGAGGCAAGACAAGGGAGTGTGAGAAAGGCTAACAACTTTGGCAGTAATTTCATTTATTCATTAATCTTACAAAAACATGGGTCAAACACCCCTTTATATAGTATTAGGGTTCAGCCATTGGTGTACAAACTTGGTGGGAAATTCAAATGGAAAAATGGTTTGAATTAGGCGTCTATTTTGAGCTCACATGAAATGTGTCACATGGTATGTATCATGTGCTCAAATTAGATCTAAAGTACCGACGAATGTTAAACTAGGTGTTTCTAAAAACCATAATTTAATCTTAGTTAATTTTTAATTGTCGGGTTGGTTTTTAGTTGCCTTAATTCAACCTAATTACATCCAAGAAAAAATAAAAGTCAAATTCAGTGGAGAGAAACAAAAGATTACAGACATAAAACTACAAATTATATTGTTTTCACATTTTATTTTCATTCTTTCAGTGTCGTGTGTCCTCCATCAGACAAAACAAACATCACGCCTAAAAAATACCTTGCACTTCCCAGTGAAAAGTAATAATAACATTATCATTAAAGACTGTCCAATCCCAATGCTTGGAATGGAAACAAGGAAAATTAAAAAACGTAAATCTAGGTAATACACTATTCCACGCACAGCTCCTTCATCACTGCACGCAACACTAAAAACAAATCCTACCCAAAATCATTATTTCCCTGAACAATAACCTGATCCAAACACAACCTAAAAGTAGATCTGGCAAAGTGCAGAAAGCAATGGAATAGGGCAATATAATGTATAATGTATCAGAGACAGATGAGAATCAGAAAGACAAATCTATTCATTACTGAGCCTTGTTTACTCTGATTAAGTGCAACATCATAAAGAAGAGGTAAAATCAAAACTACATGATGTATCAAAGTCATCACAATGATGATACAAGAAAAAGCCTAAACACAGATGTACATTGTGCACAGTAAATTATCATCGCAAACTAAGTCATCTAGGACTTTCTCGGAGACTTGGTAGCCTTGGATGGAGATTTAGGCTCCTTGGAAGCCTTCTCTGTCTTCTTGGGCAACAAGACAGGGTTAATGTTGGGAAGCACACCACCATGGGCAATGGTTACACCAGCAAGCAATTTCCCCAACTCCTCATCATTCCTCACAGCCAAAAGAACATGTCTTGGGATAATCCTGTTCTTCTTGTTATCCCTAGCAGCATTCCCAGCCAACTCAAGAACCTATCCAATCCAACCACAAAACCAAAATCAATCACCGAAACACTGAATCGACAACAATTAACAATCAATCACATATACAATCAACGTCTACTTACCTCAGCAGCAAGATATTCAAGAACTGCAGCAAGGTAAATGGGAGCACCGCTTCCAACACGCTGCGCGTACCTTCCTTTCTTCAAGTACCGTCCAATTCTTCCGACAGGGAACTGAAGACCGGCTTTGACCGACCTTGACACTGGTTTCTTCTTCGGTCCGCCACCCTTCCTTCCTCCGGCGCCCTTCTTGATCTTGCCGGTGGTTTCCATATCAGAACCCTAGGATTTTGGTGAAATTTCTGAGTAGTGATGAAAAAGGAATAATTGCAAGAGAACAAGATGCACATGGAAGATAGGTTGTCACCGTTTTTATATTATAAAACTTTTGAACCCACTGCCTCAGGATCCGGCATTCAAATAATATTCACCGTTGGATTCTACTTTATCTACGGTCCACGATTGCTTATGTGGCAATCCGTGTCCTTCAATACTATTGCTCTTTCAGGGAATCTTCCAAACAATATTATGTTGGAATTTCATTCTTGCATTTTTTGTTATTGTGTAATTTCAATTTTATATACAGTAGAGTATTAAAATTGATATATTACAAAAAATAATATTAAAGTACACACGACTATAATATCAACAATTATATGCATGTTAAGTATATATAAGAACTTTATAATAATAAATGAAAAAATAACGATACTCCTTTTCTCTTAAGTATGTATTTTATAGGTTTTGACCCTTCATAGATGAAACTAAAAAAAAAATGGTCGTTATTTAACTACTTCACTATCGATTTTTTATTCTAAATCCAATGTTCAAGTTATTGGATTATGAAGTTTCTTTCAAATTCACTGACATAGAAAAATATTCCACAATTCAAGTATCTTAAAGGTGGATTGATATACAAGTTTCGTGAGCTTAGAAGTTATCCGTAATATTATATAAGAAATAAAATATTTTTTCTAACATCGATATGAAATATTTGATCATAATATTGATATTAAAATTTAGTGTATATTCATCAGTGTGGCTTGTGTAACGGAACACTTTTCTGTTTGGAAATTAGTTATAAGATTTTCAGTATAATCAAAACCAATCACCAACCTTTGAGATCATTTTATACGCTAACAATTGCCTCAGTATAAGGTTTAAAACACAGCATAAAGGCATTTTCGTCATTAGGCAAAAGCTTATGCAAACGTGCGCCCACACCACCTTCTATTTTTAGTCAAAGTCAAACGTTAGTTAGTGGCACTAAGTAACTAACAAAAACAAAAAACAAAAAACCTATTATTCTCTAAAATCCAAACCTATTTTCAGCGAAGACTTGTTCCTGAGTTCTGTTGTCACTTCTCCACGATCATGTCCCTCCTTTGCTTCCATACCTTTTTCCGGCAAGCGGTGTCCACGCGGTTACTCAACGCCGTTACATGGGCACTGCTATTAATCGTTACCGTGACGGTAGCATCGGTGGCTCCGGGGGTGACTTTTCTGCTGGCGATATCTCCACCTTCATCGTTCTCATCCAAACCTTGCAACGGTGTCGGTGAGTTTGTGAGAATTCCTTTGGATTTTCCCACAGCGATTGCGTGTTTGCCGCAACATGCGGTTATGAGCAGAACAAACCTTGATTTCTTCTTGCCAACGTTGTTCGCTGCTTTGGTTGTTGGTGCTTCAACTTGCCTCCTTCGTTCTGTGGCATGATTTCATTTGCATGCTGTAACTCATCAATTGGGGTTGTTAATATGCAGTTACTATATATCACCCACTTCATTCACTTTTGTACCACTAATTAAGAAACAAATTAAATGCTATTTTTTCCGTCAAGTTCAGTTTCACTTCTGCAAAATTTCTACTCAGAACTTAATCTGCTTTTATTTCTTAGATATTACGTCTTCTTTTAAATTCGCCGGCGAGGTTAATTCTAATACATAATTCTGTTAGAGAAGAGTTGAGAGTGTTTTTCTTCGTTTTATTTTTTATTTAATTGATTTTATGGTCTTAATATTCATCAGAATGTGATTACTCCATTTTTTGTCAATTTAATCTCCATTAAAAAGGAGTTAATATGGTTATTTGGTTAAATTCATGTACACCTGGGCAGTGTAAAAGTGTGAATATTCAAGATGAATTTTTTTATTTTTAGTTTATCCAACTTAGGGTGGTTGGTTTGTGCGAAAGAGGTGATAGGTATGTAGAAAATAGAATCGTGGTGGTTGCAAAAAAAACTTATCCATATAACAAAAAAGGGGTTTGCTTACAATAATTGGAGATAATAATACTTTAATTATGCTAATTTTGATTAAGCAAATGTTGTGTAATTTATTCTATATAATTGTATATATCTCTTTGTCATTGATTAGCTTGGAATCTCTCACTTAAAAAATTGATTTTACAAGGAAAAAAATAAATTTAAACTCATTTTTAATAATTAATTCGACATAATTACACATAAAAAAATACTTCAAGTTTATAATATGAAAAAATATAACACCTATAGATATGCTACCACCATATGGAGCATTAGTTGAAAATAAATTGTTACTATCCAACATTCATTTAAACATTGAAAAGAAATTTTCACATGTACACTTTTAATATCCAATAATACGGTTAATAATCAAATAAGTTTCATTTGCTAAGTGTTTTTACAAGGTCGGGTACCTCTCAAAATGACTCTTGTAGTTTCCGTCTTTTCGTCCTTACCGTTCCTGTATTCGGCGTCTTCGTCTGGCAAGTCCTCCAAGAACGGCGGGGTGGGGTACCTACGAAGGTGCTCCGACTCTCAAGTGAGTCTGGGTATAATATATAGGTATGCTGGGGATTAGAAGATTACCTCTGACAAAGGGTCCCTTCTGGTATTTATAGCCTTGTGTTGGACTTCAGTTGTTATGGGTCTTCTTTTGGGCTCAGGCGAAGGTCCATTTGTGCTTTAATAATGGTTCATGATTAAACTGACTTAATTATGGTTAATCACGATTTATCATCTGTTTCCATGTTCGTTCAGTCTTATCGACTATTCGGCCTTCCGGTAGTACATTTGCCCCCCAGGCTCGAGTGAAATTGTGGAAATGCAACGTAGAGTCTTAGATTGTCGAGAAGCCGAGACACCGAGAGCTCGTAAGTTAGTTTTGAATGTGTTGTTCATAATCCGTTGTTTGTATAATCTGTTTATGTCCTGGAGGCCGAATGGAAAATTTGTGTCTACTCGAGGCATGTGGATGTGACGTGTTGTCAGGTGGCGTGAGCTCGCATGATCTGGTTCGTTGATATTGGGTTGATCCAACGGTGGAGATCGTGTGTGACGGCTCATACTTGCCTTTTCCTTCCCCTATAAATAGTGGTGGTGGGTTCCATTTTTCACGAGTTAACCGTGAATTAGCTCTGAGAATCCGAAAACTGAATACTCCTTCATTGTTTGTGTGTACTTGTTTGAAGAGTTTCTCTGAGGTAACCATGTCTTCTATGTAACCACTTTATTTTCTTCGGATTTTGGGAGTTCGAGTAGGGAAAGGCCACTGGTTATAGATGTTGTGCCTAGTGATGCCGAGAGTACTGAGGTTTCTTCTCAAGCACTCGGCCCTTCAAGCCAAGATAACCCTGAACCTGCTATGTCATCCTCCCTGAGTGCCTATCACGGAGAGGAAACTCGAGAGGTCGAATATATGTGGGTGGACAATAGAGTTCGTGAGGTTTTTTTTAAGTATACTGATGTTTCAATACTTCATGATTTTGTAGAGAGTTTTGATATTGTTCTAAAGGGTATGCTGAATGGTGCATTTGCATTACGTAGGTGTCGCGAATTTGAAACCATTTGTCTGGGTAGAGGGGAAGAAGCCAAAGATTTTTTCTATTTTTATTCTTGTTTGATTTCAAACATTCATGTCCGCTTTACTTTTGATGAGTTTACCATGGAGGTTTTGCGTGTCTTAAACGTAGCTCCCACGCAGTTGCATCCGAATAGTTGGGTTGCGCTTCAGGCTTTTCGGTTGCTCTGTGAGGTGCTTGGTCTTAAACCTACTCCTAGGCCTTTTTTACATTTTTTCGGTACAAGACCGGGAGACCAGATATGTTGGGTATCTTAGTCGGCCAATCAAAGACTAATTTCCTTCATCCTTTTACCACTTCCTATAAGAGATTTAAAGAAGGTTTCTTCAAGGTTGTGATTGAGGAGGAAGGTCGACCATTTTTCTTTGATGGTGAGACTCCCAGGTTCCCTTTCTATTGACAAAGGATTCAACACGTTTCTGTATGTGGCCGAGAAGCCTGATGACCGAAGACGACTTGGAAGTACTATCTGTCCTGGATGGGCTTCCCCGCCAGATCCCAACTTGGGCTCTCGTCCGTGCCTACTTGTCTTTTAATAAAATTGTTGATGTTGATGATATGTGCCTTTTACTCGTCTCGACTCTTTTTTACTTTGACATTTGACTTAAGTCTGGTTATTCACATATATCATGGCAAGCCTGACACTGGCAGATGGGAACAAGGAATACTTCAAAGAGTTGCGCTTGAAGCGGCAACAAAGGGCTCAAGTTGCTGAAGCAGGTGTCGGGAGCTCCACGCCTGCCGCAAAGGCGACCATTCCAATAACTGTGGTGTCGGGACCAGATACCTCTCGTCCTTCTGCCAACCCGAATAAGAGAACAAAGGATGATCACGGGAAGGGTTAAGGTCGTTCTTCTCGACGTCACGGGGAATGCTCATCTTCGAGCAAGTCCTGGAAAAAACGCTGAGGTGTCGGCGGGTCAAGTTCAAACGACCTTGATTTTTTCAGCCATGACCTCCGAGTTGCTGAGGGGTGAGTGTGACTCTCAGCCCTTATGAGCAGGACTCCTTTTTGTCGGCTCGACCTTCTCAAGTCCATGATGCTTTCCACCATCCATTAATTCTCAAGTATGCACTATTAATTATGCTTCTTACAAACCTCTATTTCACAACTACAATTATGACACAATAGACTTGGTCATTGTAATGTTTATACTGTTAAATGCATATTGAATGCTTGTAACATTCCTTATAAGCCTCAATTATTTACATGATCCTTGTATTCGCGGCAAGCATCATCAACTTCTCTTTCATATTTCTAATACGCATTACACACAACCTTTACAACTTGTATTCATTGACATTTGAGACCCTGCTCCTGTGTGTGCATCCAATGCTGCTAAATATTATATATCTTTTTTAGATGTTACTACTAGATACACGTGGTTGTTTTTGCTGCATCATAATTCTCAAGCTTTGGATACGCTTATTCGTTTCAAATAGTTTGCTGAAAATCAAATTGGCTTTAAGCTTTGTGTCATTCAAACTTATAATGCTAAAGAATTCATTTGTTTTAAATCTTTCACTAAAAAATTTGAATTCTCCATCGCTTTACTTGCCCTCACACACATGGGCAAAATGGCCTTATTGAACGTAAGCATATGCACATTACTGATATAAGGTTAACTCTCCTTGCTTATGCATTTAACTCTCCTCTCACCATTGCCATGCATATCATAAATCTATTGCCCACCCTTGTGCTTTCAAATAAATCTCCACATGCATTGATGTTTAAAAAGAAACCGGATTATACCACGTTAAAGACCTTTTGTTGTGCATGCTATCCATTACTTAGGCCTTATTTTTTATTTTTTTTTAATTTTATCAACAATAAACAATGAATAAATATGAACCACTTAAGGGGTGGTCTAACCCTTGTACATAAACACAATCTTTAACCTTACTTGCTAGGCAAACCCCCGAAAAGGCTAACATAAAACCTAGTTGAACCTAGAGAGAAACACTTAAGGTGCTCAAGCCTACATCTAAAAAAAGTACATCACGAGACCATTCTCATACAAACCAAAGGGTCAAAACACCAATCAGAAAAAGAAAAAAGCGCAGAATGTGACTTAAATGTGTTCCACGTCCAAGCCTTTAATTGAACCAAAGCAAAAACTTTCACTACATCCACTACACCCCCTTTAAATATTACACTGTTTCAAGAACTCAGGCCTTATAATCAACATAAACTTGATTTCAAATATGCATGCTGTCTTTTCCTTTGCTATAACTCTCATAACAAGGGTTACATTTGCCTCTCACCTAGTGGCTATATATTTCGACACGTTATTTTTCATGAAGATTTATTTCCATACAATCTACCTGAGTATAATTTTCAGTCTTCTATTAATGATGTTCCTGCTTTGAACTGTTTCAATCCTCCTCTTATTGTGCTTGCTCCTCCTGTTGATAATTTTGTACCTCTTATTTCTCTTTCCTTTGACCCTCCTGCATCTACCCACATTAATACTCCTCCTCTGTTGGAGCCACCTTTGCCCACTAATAATGGTTTTGTCAATCATCATCCCATGACCACACGATTAAAGACCAGTAATTTCAAACTAGCAAATATTAATACTATATTTGGTTTTCACCCTAAAGTCCCTACTTCTGTTCACAAGGCACCATCTTTTCCTTCTTGGTTTCAAGCAATGAAGGATGAATACACGACTCTTCTCGTCAGTCACACATGGTCTCTCACACATCTTCCTATTGTGTGCAATTGGATATTCAAAAACAAGTTTCATGAGGATGGTTCTTTTAAAAGACACAAAGCACGCCTTGTAGCCAAAGGATTCACTCAAACAACAGGATGTGATTATAATGAGACTTATAGCCCTGTTGTACTTGGCCCATCCACCAAATTGACGTCAATAACATGTTTTTGAATGGCGATCTTAAAGAGGACGTCTATATGACTCAACCACCAGGCTTCGTGTCTTCTTCAACACACCTAGTTTGTAAACTTCATAACGCTTTGTATGACTTAAAGCATACACCCAGATCATGGTTCCAAAAGCTAAGCACAACTCTTCAAAACTTTGGTTTTCATTCTACAAAAAGCGATAACTCTCTGTTTGTTCAATTTACTTCTGCGTATACTATCTTAATCTTAATTTATGTTGATGACATTATTATCACAGGTTCCTCCTTGAAGGAAATTCAAAAACTCTTCTCCAACCTCGGTTCGTGCTTTGCTATCAAGGACCTCGGTCCCCTCCATTACTTTCTTAGCGTTCAAGTCAAGCATCTTCCTCGTGCACTTATCTCAGCAAAAATATATCACTGACCTGCTTCACCGCACCAACATGCACGCTGCCAAACCGCTGCTCACACCCATGCAAACCAATCTTCGCTTACAAAAAGATGCTTCTTCTGCTCTCCATGATCCCTCACAGTTTCGCTCTGTTGTGGGTGCACTCCAGTATATCCTTATCACTCGTCCAAAACTGTCTTTTGCAGTGAACAAAGTATGCCAATTTATGCACAACCCTTAAGAACACCACTGGAGGGCAGTTAAACGCATCCTTCGTTATCTTTTTGGCACCAGTTCTCATGGCTTGATTATTCAACCCAGTCCTACCACAAATGTTCGTGCCTTTAGTGATGCTGACTGGGGCAGTGATGTTGATGATCGAAAATCCACTATTGGTTATTGTGTTTACTATGGTCTCAATCTCATTGCTTGGTCATCACACAAACAACGTGTTGTTTCGCATAGTAGTACTGAAGCTGAATATCGAAGCATCGTCGCTGCTTTAATTGAAGTCATCTGGTTACAATCTCTCCTACTGAGCTTTATATCCCGTCCAAGCTACCACAATTATTTTCAAATAATTTGGGAGCCATATCACTCAGCGTGAATCTTATACTACACTTTCGTACCAAACATTTCGAATTAGACCTTCATTTTGTTCGAGACTATGTTCAACAACACAAACTGCTGTTACTTCACCTTCCTGCTAGGTTCCAAGTAGCTAATATTCTTACTAAGCCCATTTGTGACCCTTGTTTTTTTGATTTTAGACGTAAACTCATGGTTGGTGTTCTATCCACATATGTTTAAAGATAGGGATATTAGACCATTAGTTATTTACGGTTAATGGTTTTAAAATGTTTTCAGTTCCCTCTCCACTTCCATTATTTTCCTCAGTATATAAACTTTTCTTTTCCCTTTCATAATAATAAGAGATTATCTTTTTTATATTCCGTTTTGGAATACTTTCATACATGACTTTCACACTAAAAAACCTACCTTCTTAACAAAAGATACTCTCTCTCTCTGAAGGTTTCCAACATAAATACTCTGAGGGTTGTATACAAAGTCTCTTTAGTGTCTCCCAATTAATTTCCATTTTCCTTCTCTTGGTGTTTTTGCAAAATTGATCTTTTCCTCGTGATTTCCAAAAGTACTTATACCATCTTCAGCTGTTTAAGAAATACCAAATAAACGTAATTGCATGAATAACTCGTTTTGGGTGAAAAGGAGAGTTATGTTTTTTTTAAAGGTGATCGAGAAATAAAAGGTGTTATAGACAGAATAGAAGGAATGTGGGTATGAATTTGTGAATATTGGAGAACTCTTTCAGAATACACCCTATAAGAAAACAAAAAAAATATCTTGTTTAAATATAGAAAATCGTTCCAATACTCAAATAATATATTTTATTTAAATCAAGGAAACTATTGCGACAACTGCTCTACAACTTATTTTATTAAAATCTTTAAATTAAAAAAAATCTCTAACAACTGCTATGATGATAACAAAGTTATGGAATAACTAAATAAATATTTAAATCTAGAAAATTTCTCCGACAATTACTCTAATAATTACAAAGATAATAAAATAATCAAAATAAAATATTGATATAAAGTTAAAATATTATTCTATGTAAAGATAATGATTTTAAAGAAAACATATTTCTTATATAGATATATAAGATTATTGTTGATTTTGTTAAAATAATAAATATAAGATTGTATTTATTTTTCATACACTCTTTTTTGCAAGACAAGTTGGTTATTATTTGCCCAATAGCGCGTGACCGCAGGCCCAGCAGTGTCTTTTATCACCCTCGTCTCTCTTTCTCTTCCTCTTCTTGGACGAAACCCTAATCCTCTCACTTTGCCCTCTTTTCTTCAACAACCTTCATAAATCCCAAATCGCTTCATCTTCTCTCAGATCTAACATCTGATTCCGTTCCTTGCCTGTTTCTCACAACCAAACATGTCTGCTGCTCTGGATATGACGCTCGACGATATTATAAAAAACAACAAGAAGTCAGCCTCCGCCAACACCAGGGGCCGAGGCCGAGCTTCGGGACCCGGACCTGCTCGCCGTCTTCCCAACCGTGCCGGAAATCGTCCTGCGCCGTACGCAGCAGCTAAGGTATTCGTTTTCATCCGATTAGGTTTTCTGTTTCGAAGATTCGCGATGTGACCTAATCCGTCTCTGTTACGGATCGGCTTGTGTAGGCGCCGGAGTCTGCGTGGCAGCACGATATGTACGCCGATCAGGGCGTCGCCACGGCTTTCGCAGGTCAAGGTGGTCGGGCCTCTTCCATCGAAACAGGGACGAAGCTTTATATATCTAATCTGGATTATGGGGTTTCCAATGACGATATTAAGGTAAGATCTCTACTCTGTCGGTACTTGGCTACTTTCTTGGTTCATATTTCGCGCAATTTAATTTGTCTTTGTATTGTTTGTATATTTAACCATCTGAGAAAATCGATTTCGGTGGGAGAGTCTCTATAACCTCGACTCCAAAAGTGGCCTCATACTCTGACTGATCTGCATACATGTTGTGCTTCCACGCTATCTTCAGGCATGCTAGGCCCCTGTTTCAACGGAGACGTCGTGGCAGTATTGCATGTTTGCAAATCAGCCTCCAGAGTGTCTTATACCGAAATAGGGGCCAAGATTCCTCCAATATTTTTGTTTTAATTTTTTTTTTCATCTAAAAATCTGAAATTGCGTGGAGCTTGTATATCGATTGTCAAGCTACACACATCTATGCGGGTTTAGTTGTCAAGGTTTAATTATTAATTTTGGCCTTGTATTTGTATGTAATTTTGCCTTTCGTCTTCTAATTTTGTTAACTTTGGCCATAACACTGCAACCATATTTTCTGGTGCTATAGCAACCCAGACCAAATCCAATTAAATCTGCTTATATGTGGACTAAAACAATTTTTACAAATAGCACCAACACAACTTGCGCGTACATGTATATCCAGTTTAATAATGAAATGTTAAATCAATTAATTTTACATTCTTTAGTGTCTTCTTTTACGGGTTTGCATTATGCTTTGTTATGCTGTGTGTGTGTAAAACTTTGAGTTCTTACATGGCATTTCCATGTGTGGTGTTGTTAATGTTGTATTTTCTTGTACTTGTAGGAGTTATTTCTTGAAGTTGGTGACCTGAAACGGCACACAGTTCACTACGACAGGAGTGGAAGATCGAAGGTATCTTATCTAATCGACACAAATTGCTCCTTATGATGAATTGAGTGTGTCCTGCTGTATATAAAAATTGTTTTTTCATATAGGGTACAGCGGAAGTAGTTTTCTCTCGAAGAGCTGATGCTGTAGCTGCAGTGAAGAGGTATCACAATGTTCAGCTAGATGGGAAACCAATGAAGGTAGAGATCGTGGGGACAAATATTGCTACACATGCTGCAGTACCTCCTGTTAATGGAACTTTTGGAAATTCTGGAGGACCTCCCAGAAGGTATTGACCTCACCCATATGTTTGTGCATACCTGCCTTGATCTGATTTTTTGTGGTCTAAATGCTGAAGTATTTGTATATTTTATTTTATTCTTCCTGATCTACAATTTTTTATGTTGGAATATTACTTTTTGAGTATGCATATAATGCCAATGATTTGAGGGTTTGCTTTAATAATTGAGTTGTGTGTTCTTTGTTGTGAATCCTTTGTTGTAAACAATTAATTATATTTGGAATTAGTTTAAGGGAATTTCATTTTGTACATTAATCTCACTTTGAAATTGCTATTTCAAAATTAAAAAACAAACCAATATCTTGTGTTTTAAGTTGATTGTTTGTATCATGGATTTTGACTTTCAAACAGTGGACAAGGGAGAAGTGGGCTACTAGGAAGGCCACGTGGTGCACCTAGAGGGCGAGGTAGCAGTCGGAGGGGTCGAGGAGGACGTGGTAGAGATCGTGATGAAAAGGTATCTGCTGAAGATCTCGATGCTGAGTTGGAGAAGTATCATGCTGAGGCTATGCAATTGAACTGAAGGAATCACTGATATTCTGTTTTATTGATATTACATTTGCGGTTGTCAAGGGCATGTCAATGGAACACCGCCCAAATATGTATCTTTATCAAAGTCATGCTTTTACGGAAAGGAAAAAGATAACTTAGAGTGAAAACTTTTACAGTTGATATATGTAGTTTGGGATTCTGTTATCAAATATTTATTTTCGTTGGGTATGACTATGCAATGTGGCTGAAGAAACAGAACTCAGCTTGTATTATTCACTCTGGCTCCTTTCATTGGATTTAATCATTTCTTTATTCAACAAGTGGGTATGGAAGTGGAACCCTGATCTCATCTATGCATGCACACAGCACAAAGAAAGCATTGGCTGCAATGTAGGAGGCTGCAGAATTCACCCATTTGATTGCTTTGTGCTTTGGTTAAAACTATTGCAATGGAATCTTCAAATAAGGTAGATTCCCTGCCCTAATTCCCTCCTTCAGCCCTCCTCCCTGAAAGAAAAAGTGATAATTTAATATCTTTTGCAGTGTTGTTTGTCTTGTGCTATACTTGTGTCATTTGATTCTGGTCTTGTTTGATTTAACTTCTTTACAAGTACTTATAGGAGAAAAATAGAGAAAGGAAATGAATTAAGTTTCTTCTATGAGCTAAAAGTAACTTTTTTCCTAAGTAATATTTTTTTCAGTAACTTATGCATAACTTTTTTACAGTGATTTACGTACAAGTTATAAACTAATTTTTGGAATTGCTTGAGTGTGATTTTTTTTTGTAAATTAGCTTATGAAATAGATAATTTTAACTTTTAGGAGTTTATTTATTTATTTTATACTTCAAGTTCATGTAGAGAAGTTTATCCAAATAGAATCTTAATTTAATGCAATCTTAAGATTTTCTTATCTGTTGTTTTAGGGGAGTAATTTTTCTCTCAACTATTTTGGTAATTTTGGCATATTAGCTAGTGAGATGGAATCTATCATCTGTTCTTCACTGGTTGAGTGCACTGGTCAAGCTAAGAACATTTCAACAGATGAAGAGCCTCTGGGATAAGGATGCTGAAGGAGTTAGTATTTTTGGTATGCTCACTCTGGTTGCATTCTGATTAAGTTGTCCGTGTTTTGAATGTTTTGGTTTTGGCCTATTCTGTGATCTTCTATTTTTGGAACTGGTTGAAGTCAAAGTGTTAGTCTTTCTTACATTCCACATGTTCTCCGAATGGAACTGAGTGGGGAACTAGGGAAGAGGAAGTCGAAGTGCTTACTTTATTGGTGGTGCTAATCTGAATAGTTTTTGCAGTTACAGTCGAACTTAATTGTCATTATAGAGCCTGTTGCATATATACCACCTTACCCTGGGAATGGTAGGGGATGGTAAAGTATGTTTTATAGAGCCTGTTTCTCCTCTGTACTGGAGGTTTTTGAAACGGCAAAAGAGTATGTTCAATTATTGAAGTTCACGCAAATAACATACATCAGTATAAATGGTGGTTGCTAAGGTGATGTGACAGCAAAACTTCCTGTGGGAAATGTTAGTTTCATTACTTGGATGGTGAAACTGGTGCCCCTGATGCTGAATTTAGAAGTCGTGGAGTCGTAGTTTATGGATCTCGTTTATTTTTCTGTAATACCTGTTAGTTTCGATGCATTCTATATCTCTATTACGGCTAGTCACACATGTCCATGTTTATGTCTTTTGTACGTATAACATTTCAATAGTGTTTGCCTCTATTTTCATTACATTATAATAAATATATCTCTAAATATTTTCCTCAAATGGTCTACATTTGGTTGCCAATTCTTGTACGGAATCGTTAAAACGATGACCTTTGATTGACTTAAGTTTAAAAAGTTCTTTTAAGATACTTTTGAGCTTAAATGATGGATGTGTTTAAATTTGAGAATTTCAAAACAAATAAAACATTGTAACTTCCTTATGTGTAAATTGTCAAAAAGGGCAAACATTTTTTTTTTTAAATTTAAAGAACATGATAACGTCTAAGTTACTTAAAATTTTGCTTAAAAAATCTTAAATTTAATATATTCGTCGTTGAAACCTAATATCCGTCCCGGGAAAGGAATATGATTCAACTTAAAAATAGGCAATATTTGGTTTTCGCATTTCATTAAAAAACTCATTCTTTTTCGTTCTTAAGATAAGCACCGTTAAGGTTAAAAAATAGTTGTTTCTGCAGTATCTATAGGAAGAGTACAGTTTCCATTTTTAGCTCGAAAACGCCCAAACAAACTAAAAGTAATATTACAGAAGAAATGATTTTTTATCTTACTAGTGATAGATACCAATTGGGAAATTAAATGAAGTTATTGTTGGTTTATTTTTCACGAATGCAATTTTAGCCTATTTAATTTCAATCGAAAAATACACAAATAATTAAATACAATGTTTTATTAAAACATTTGGGGAACGTTTAACCGATGAAAAACTTTAGTTTTTCAAAAATTTGAAGTTGGAAAAATATGTTTTTTGTGTTTTAATTATTTTTTCAAAAAATAAGGTTTCTAATAATGGTTTTTTAATATAATAGATTTTGTACAAAATATTCAAAAGCTAAAGCTAAAAAAGCTAACTCTTGTAGGAAAAAGCGTTTGGACGCAGGCCCCTATTGAAGAAGAGAGTTGGGTAGAACAAGGCCATTTATATCCACCGCTCCTCTCACGGAGTTGTACGTGAACGTTACCGTTCATACAACCATATTAAAAGAATATTGGAGTGTTATTAAACATGGGAGTTCTTAGAAAATCAGAGAGAAATTAATTTAGTGAACATAAAATAAAGCTATTGATGATACCATTTTGAAAGATGCGAAGTTGAAAAACTATATCTTTCAAATCATTTTAGAGGCATTTTTAACAAAAATACAACTAAAGATATATACAACAACACAAGTGTAACAAACACAATGGTACTTGAGGAGGAGTTTAAGATGCTAAACATGACTTTGTCAAAGTAAACAAACTACTATTTGATAAATCAAAGATAAATAATATAGATGTTGTCTAAATCTTAAACGCTATACCTTAAATAAAATATTACTCCTAATTTCAATAATGTGGTGCCCTATGCTGTTTATGGACAAATTGGTCTAACATCTAATAGTAGCAAAATGTATAAGATCATCTTATTAATTACTTCATTAGAACAATATGAGCATATTTTTAGGTTGAAAAAATTGAATTTAAATTTCAAAATTTATAAAGGTAAAGTTGAGAAATAGATTTGTTTAGCCATAAAGTGGCTTCATACATATCATCATGAAGTGAAAACGTATTCAAAGGTAGCTAACAATTCCATGTACCCCTCATTTTAAATGGTATAATAAAATAAAAGAATTGAACATATCACGTTCTTTGGTCACATTCTTAATTGAAGTCCAGCATTTGTAATACATAAAAAATGTTAAAAGAAGTTTAAAGCAGATCAAACCATTAATGAGTTATGCTAATATATTTAAATTTATATCTCGTGTCCATATTCTTGATATTCTTGAATATAAAATAAGAAAGTCTGCTGATAGAAGTAATTTTTTTAATTTTATTTTATATATTATTTCTGGTAAGAAGATAATTGATCATATTAGTTTATTATAAGCAGAATATTTTTTTTCATTATTCTACAATTCTTATGTTTTTAATATTTACTTCTAATTGTCCTAGAGATTACAAGTGTAACAAGTGTTTGATTTTGTTTTAATAAGGTAGAGAGTAAGTTATGATTTGCTTTGAAGAGATTTTGTTTTTAATTTTCATGTAAATCTTAGTTTACTACACGCAGTGTTTATATATTTGAAGTATTTTCTGGAGATTTTGTTTTCAGAATTCATTTAAAAAATAACTAATCCACAACGTTGAAAAATGACGGCACCTGATTGGTCATTCAGAAGCACACGGATTGCCAAATAGAGAAACAGGAAGCGTAGATCAAATCGAATCCAACGGCGGATACGCGAGTGAAAACCGTATCCTTGTAATGAGAACTTGAGCGTGGAAAACTATATCTATAACACGGTGTCGACTCACCTTCTTCCTTCATCACACGCAATTCTGCTCAACATCCCTTAACCTTTCTCGTTCCTCACTTTTGTTATTTTTCAAGCGCAGCTAATTTCTAGGGTTCCGACATGGAAACCGGTGGAAAGATTAAGAAGGGCGCCGGAGGAAGAAAGGGCGGCGGGCCAAAGAAGAAGCCGGTCACGAGGTCCGTTAGGGCGGGACTCCAATTTCCTGTCGGAAGAGTAGGGCGTTACTTGAAGAAAGGAAGGTACGCGAAGCGTGTGGGAACCGGCGCTCCCGTTTACTTGGCTGCTGTTCTTGAATACCTAGCTGCTGAGGTAACCTAGCATTAAATGCACTAAGCAGTGATTGTTGATTGCTCTTAGTTTTGTGTTGTGGTGATTGATTGTGTTGTGGTGTTGGATTGGATTGTGTAGGTGCTTGAATTGGCTGGGAATGCTGCTCGTGACAACAAGAAGAACAGGATTATTCCTAGACATGTGCTTTTGGCTGTGAGGAACGATGAGGAATTGGGGAAATTGCTTTCTGGTGTGACCATTGCCCACGGTGGTGTTCTTCCCAACATTAACCCTATTCTGTTGCCCAAGAAGACCGATAAGGCTGTCAAGGAGCCCAAATCTCCATCTAAAGCTACCAAATCTCCCAAGAAGGCTTAGAGTATATTTTAATTTAGTTCTGTATATCAGTGTTTAGGGTGCTTTGGCTGTAACAGGAAGGGGGTTTGATGTTTTGAAACACTGTATTTTCATCTAATTGTGTTGTTTGAAGAAGTTTGTTCATTTATCGAAACCTCTTGTTTTCACCCAATTTTCTCTCTATGGTATCTCTATTTATTGTTGGTATGCTTTACCTTTTGGATACAGAGAAAAAAATTCCTAGGATTCTAAGTTGGTAAATAACTGAAGGTTGCACAATGGTGTGTGCCAATTTCCATGGCGCATTTAATGGGTTAATCTGATTCTTGTTGGCTCTGTTTTTGATTTGACTCAAGTCATTGTCGGTTTAAGTTTTTAACTATTTCAAATAACTGTATTGCTCTGAAGGACCAATGATTCATATATGCTTTGGAATCTGTTTCAAACAGATGCATTGTGTGTAAATTGTGTCTAATGGGTTTCGCATATTTTTGCGAGATTGGTTTTTATTTTTATTGCGATAAATTTGGCTGTGAACTCTATCGTGCATCATAGTAGACACGAAGCAACAGAATCTGAAACATCTCGTGCATCTTATTTCCTTTAAACCCTTAAGCTAGGAATATCAAATATGGGAGAGTGGAACTACAAAGCGAACAAGCAATGATGAACATATAACTAATAATCATAGAACAGTCTATGGTACATGGCGCACATTGCAACACCCATATAATTCGTATATGTATTGTGATGAAAATACTACTTACCAACCCATTAAGGTTCTTCTAACCTTATTTACAATCTTATTTCTTGCAGCAACACCTGTTAATTGAAACTCACAATTCTCATCCAAGAGAAATCTGTATACCTCCCATTCACGCTCTAATGTTGAATGCCTTCCCACTTCAGCCTATCACAAAACGGGACCAAGTGATTAGATTTTTATTTTTCATAAGCTTAATATTTTACTAAAAAGCAGATAAGATTACTGATAGTTCTCCAAGACCCAAGCATGCAAAACAATTGAATATGGATGAGGTTTGCACAATGGTTGGAGATGTGTTAGAGATTACATTGACTAGATAAAAACCTACATTTCATGGTATATATATATATATAAGTGAAGACAAAACTTCACTTTATAAACTGATTTTTTAAAGTTAAATTAGACTTAAAGTCTTTTTTTGATATAAATTTATTTCACTGTTAACCAATAAAATGTCATAGTAGCTATAATTGCTAATATGGTTATTGTGGAGAAAACAACATATCATATATGATGATTTTTTATTGGATGATTATATAAAAGCCTTTTACATTGACAGTGAATGAGTTATTTACTCAAAGTCAAAGTATGCTTACATTGGAACTGCCAAATGACCCTCACTTTTTTTTAATAAGGGGAAGGAACTATGGACCCATTTGTTTTGATAGAGTTTATTATAAACTGTGGATGTAAGTCACTAAACTGGGATGTGTAACGAAATTAATCTCAGATAAAGATTTACAGTGAAGTTTGTATTTTTTCAAAAGTGTGAGAATTGTTCTCTCAATGTCAAAACAAACAGATAGTATATATATAAAAGGAGCTAAGCTACAAACACAGAACTAAATGCAACAGAATATATCAATGCTTATTTTGAAACGCAGTATACTTTATAGCAACATAGATATTAAAGATTTGGTATCAGATTTCTGAATTTTCTTACCGAGAAAACACAAATTCCAAGTGTTTTGAGAGCAAACGTGACATCATAGAAAACTCGAGGTCTTCCTTTTCCAGATAGCTCAACAGGATTAGCGACCAACAGTTCAGTATCCGGTCCTCGGTTGGCAATGATTACTCGCAATGGATGAAGCATTTCCAGTTTCAAACGAGAGCATAGTGCACTCTGCTTCTCCAGATCCAAAATCTTTTTTCCTTCTTTCTGCTGAATAAATATATCTAACTCACGATATCCCATGGAATTGGGTGAAAATCGGCCGTATGAAATCTAAGAAGAAAAATTTACGAGTGTCAGCAAACTGCTAAAATGCTTTAGTTGACAGCAAAAACAGAAATTCAAGACATTTTCAATTTTCATACAAAGAAATTTTATCCACGATCAGATGAATGATTAGTGATATATGAAAGTCACTTCAGAAGTTTGCAGCATCTAATTACCTCAATCAAAATGGTGTCTCCTAAAAGTAACTAGTACGTTCACAAAACACATAAAAAAGTATGGAAATCAACCCACAGATTTTCAAAATCAGATGCATGATTGTGGTTCTTCTAGCTTTAGAGCTGACTGACAAACAAAATTGAGAATGGAGAGCCCTTGTGATAAAATCTGTCAGTTTTGAGTCACTTTTTTCTTCCAAAAGCCATCATTATCCCTTTCTTTTTGTGGGTATTTTGCAAAGAACGAAAATGATATTGATTGGTTGATTGAATAAGCAGCATGCAAGTGTTCTACTCCAATAAAATTACCAACATAAATGACTCATGCTGATTGGTGCAACCTATCAAAACTACAACAAATGGAGACATTATGTCCTCCAAAGACAAGAACACGGAACTTGGAGGAAACTAGGAAAGTGAGAAGCTATCAAGGATGCCTTGCCATGAATAATCTCGGTTGAGAAAACTATACCTTTATATTCATGTCCTTCAATGTTCTCATAATGTCATAAAGAAGACCCTTGTGATCAGCACATCGTATTTGAACTAGCGTGTGAGCTGGGCTTAAGGAATTGTCTAGTGTTACGTTGCTTTTCTTCAACTTTGCCATATCAGGGCTAAGAGCTTGAGAACGAACTTCATTTTCTGATAACTCACATCGAAATAACTCCTCAGCTAACGCAGGAGACAGAGAAGAGATACCCTGATTATGTTCATACTCTGGACCCGCCAATTGAAGCTCACAGCTGATACACGAGCCTCGAAGAATATCATTCAGTCTTTCACATGTCTCATCTTGTCGCTTTCTCGTGTGTAACAGTTCCCTAAAAGACACTTGAAATATAATTAGCAGTTGATAAGCAGCATTAAGATGTTATAACCAAAATATTGGTAATAACTTGATCAGACATATAAGAAAAACCTTAATGCAGTACAAACTTTTTAGAATTTAGTCTTATATAAACTTCTTTACAAGTATTTTTAGAAAAAATGAAATAAACTTCCTTGTATGAACTTTTGCAAAATTAGAATTTGAACTTATATAAAAAAGCTTGTTTCATCTATGTAATTTAATTTTCTTTTACTTGAAATACCAGAGATGTTCACCCAAACAAATTCTTAGATAATATCTGATAAGCATAACAGTCTTGAAGAACAGGAAAACTGATATCAAAAGAACTAGAGATTCAAATAGGATTATCAACATATTCCACCAAGACATTACAAAAACTTCATATTCTTGATTTTACTAATCCAATTCATCACTCACTCACTTGTTATCTGTCACGAAAAAGAGGTCCAACACTCTACCATCCGGGGTTGTGGTCACTTTCACCTTTTGAATGGTAAGTTCAAGCTCCGAGAGCACTTTTGTTACATCTACGACCATACATAACCAACAACAAAGAAAGACAATGATCACAAACATACACACCACACGAAACATGATTTCAAGAGACAGTATTTCCATTACCGTGCAACAATCCCTTTCGATCAAGGCAACAGAACTTCAACAGATAGACAGGTGAAGATCTGGAAGGCTGCTGGAAGATATAAAAGGAGGCCAAACAAGGCGGACAAATCCCCTGAAGTCGTTCTTTGAGGATCAGATAAGATGAATTCATGGGAAGCAACAGGGAGTGTGGAATAACCCATAACACAATGTAACACCACACGCCATCGGTTGAAACATCTAAAGGAAACATTCAAAAGGGTGTATTAAAGGCATTAGAAATAGACTGAAGAACTGAATGGGATTAAGAAAAGAAAGTGCTTGAAATTGAAACCTCCTTTGAAAATGCAGAGACCGAAATCGAGAATGATACTGCAGATATCGCAAGCGAGGCCGGTCTTGTCGGGGCAATTGATGGTGAGGATGAAAGGGTCGCCGGGGTTGTTGGGATGCTGGATTTGAACGACGTCGTCATCGGCTCCCGACACACCCATCATAGGAGCCACAAACGAAACGATGGTTGTTGGTTAAGGTTAAAGTTAAGGTTTTGGTAATATTATTATCATGGGGTATGCCAAATCGAAGACAGGAATCTATGTATGTATGATGAGATTAGGAAGTATTGTTTTGTAGCGTGATGGTTATTATGGTTGCAAGTTGCAGGTGGTGGTGATCGAAGAAGCACACGTGCAATCGCGAAAACACTGCAGTTGAGGTGGTTACTGTGGTTAACTTTTTTGTTTTCTGAGGCTATGATTTCGTGTAACTTCATCTAATCTTCTTCCATCTCTGCTTCAATGTGCTTATCACGTTATGCTCATGAAACCAAAAAGAAACACAAGTAAATTCTAGCAGAGACCAGGATATTCTGTAAATGGCAAGAAAATTGTTTTTAAAAAGAACATGTAAGATCACTGCGACTGATTTATTATTTTTCAATGATAAAATATAAAATCCATGGTGTGGATTTTGATACAACTGCACCCAATGAGGGGCTTGTTTTCCAGATTTAGGTAAGAAAATGTTAGAGTAATAAATTAATTAGTTCTTTTTTTGGTAATTGTCCTTTTAGTTATGTACGAAGAGTTAAATAGATAAAATTCTGTTTAAATATAGTTTTGTATATTCTACCTAAGGGTGAAGTGGTCCTACTTGTGTATATTTATAATGACATATATTTTAATCTCAATTCAAGAATAAAAAATTCCACAAGACTTTATAAATATGTAGAAAAAAAAAATACAAATACATCATTATTACAACATTTATTATATTTATATTAAATATTTATTTCAACATAAAAAAAATCTTTCGTACACTCTGGAAATCAAGAACCAACGATCGAATGTATAAATTCTGAATTGGAAGAGGAGTTATTATGACTAAAAGGAGTTACTCTCTATCACCCTTACAATAAGAACATATATGTTTTCACTTTTTACTATTTTTCAATGAATTTTTTGAGTTAACTTGAGTAGTCTATGCAACAATTTTTTTAATAAAAGTCAATACAAAATTATCCAATAAGACTGTCTTTCTGATTGGAGAACTACAAAACTTGTAAAAATGCATCTCAGTTTTGCATAAGTTTAATTATCATATACTACACAATTTCTTATACCATTTATTAATACAAAATCTTCTTATATATGATTTTAAAAGTAATTATTATAAAATTAAATAAGTTTAAACACATAACAATATGTGACTGTATACTAAAATAAAAATATTGTGTAAAAACATAAAAATATAATTGAATAAGAATATAGAACATTTTTGTAGTATCAGTATATTTTATTCAATTGAACAATATACTTAATTTTTTTAGGGTCTTCAAAAACAATTTTCAAATTTTAACTGATGAAATATTAATCTGTTTATAAATTAGTTTTTGACAAGTTATGCAAAAGAATATGACTGCAGCAGCTACTTGATATTATCTAAAACTAACTCTAGATTAGTTAATTCCAGCACCAGACAAGATGATATGATAAAGTCGTATTAGAACTTTATTACAAAATAATCGTTCTCAATTATGCAATATAAAATGAACTTCGACTGAGAAATTGTGAATCAGTTTCACTTTAACATCTTACACTTGTGTGTAGACCTTGCATCAGAGTAATGGCATGACTCCACACAATGCAAATAACACCCTAAAGTTGAAAATATAACCAGAATGCAGGAAAAAAAAAGCTCAATTCACTTCTCTTTTAATCCGCAAAATTTGAAGTGACATGCTGTAGTATTTTTCCAAATAAAAACAAAATATAGCAGTGTGATAGCTATAGACTCCAAATTTTAGGCACCCCCAACATTCTCAGTATCATAATACCTATAACGATGAAAGTTTTAAAAACATCCAGACTCAGCTCACTTATTATTTCTACTTTTGATATGCCACCAAAGGAGCGAAATTGAGTTAATTCTTTTTGCCAACTCCAAGCCTCAGACGGAAATTTTCTTCCATAAGAGGAAGACCATCCCTCAACTTCACCTTTGGCTCCCACCCCAACAATTCTTTTGCTTTTGTTATGTCTGGTTTTCTTTGTCTCGGATCATCAGGAGTGTTCTCCACCATCTTGATCTCAACATCTGGATTGATAAGCTGCAAACCACCCACAAAGCATTAGATGAAAACTTCTAGCAAATATTTTCATTCAAACACTGCACCTAAATATAGATGATGATGTATTGATTTGGTACGATGGACATGCTGTTCTACCAAGAATTCCAAGTGACATTTTACCACTCACAGTTTGAGCTCGATGAAAGTAAGCGTGTAAATTAAAAAAAGAAGTAAATGCTACTGATAAAGAAAAAAAGGCTTAAAACTGACCTCTTTCACAGTCTCAGCAAGTTCAGTCATTGTAAATTCACCTGGAATGTAAATATACTCAGATAAGTAACTGAGTGTAGAGAAAGTAAATATACTTTCCCAGCAAAGGAAGTAACAGCACTCAAATACAGGTCTTGCAGTAGAAACTAACCTGGGTTTCCGAGGTTGATTGGCCCAGTGTTCGTCCCTTCCATGAGGCGGATAAGGCCATCAACCTGGGACATCTCGTAAGAATCATAATCACATTCAGGTAGTAATTCAAAGATACAAAGATTACAGGATATATACCAGGTCAGTGACATAACAGAAACTTCGAGTTTGTGTTCCTGGACATTGGACTGTCAAGGGTTCCCCCCTATAATGAAACATTAATTATGTCAGAATTGAATCAAAATCGAAATAGTGTTAAGAAAGAAATAGAAATTATAGATAGTCACCAAATTAAAGTAGTAAAATTTAAAACAAGTAAATCAATGATTGATCTGGAGTTGCAACCAAACATGATCTAGAGTAGCAACATTATAGCATGAATTTAAACCAGAAAACAGTCAAGTAGTTACCGAAGTGCTTGAGCAATGAAGTTGCTAACAACACGGCCATCATCAATATTCATGCGTGGTCCATATGTGTTAAAGATTCTTGCAATGCGTATTTCTATGTTGAAAAGATAAAAAAACACCTCGAGGAGTCAAAAAACAAAGGAAAAAGTACTAACAAAATGAGAAGCAATTATGAGGAAAAGGAGAGAGGAATATTACCAAGTCCATGCTGCCTATGGTAATCAAACATCAAAGTCTCAGCCACCCGTTTCCCCTCATCATAACAACTACGGACTCCTGATATTATCATATATTAAAGTCCTCAGACTACAGCCTTATGAATATGTATAAAAGGATACATATATCTCCACTTATTTAGAGTTCATATTCATCAACAGAAATAGTTTCATTTAAGAAGCTCTTCTGGGCAAGTTGAGAATGAAATAAAGGAACCTACCAATAGGGTTAACATTGCCCCAATAGCTTTCAGGTTGGGGATGCACAAGAGGATCTCCATATACCTCTGAAGTTGATGTAAGCAAAATCCTGTCAGTAAAATTCAAACTAATTAAGACCAACTAATGGCGGCGGTTAGAGATTATCATTTAAAAAAAATCCCAACCTTGCTCCTACTCGCTTTGCAAGCCCAAGCATATTCATGGTGCCTATCACATTTGTCTTTATAGTCTGTAAAGTAATCACTCCCTTAAATTTAGTATGCATGTGAAGTACAAGGCAAGTGGTTAGAAAGGCAAGTAGACTCTCAAAACTATACCTTCACTGGATTGTATTTGTAGAAAATAGGAGAGGCAGGGCATGCAAGATGGTAGATCTGATCAACCTCAATCAACAAAGGCTCCGTGACATCTACCAAGGTATCAAATTAGTAATTAGCATCAACATCATTGGTTTACAAAAAGGATTTAGTAATGCTGAACATAGTAATGCATTATTAGTTCATTATTGTTCCCTTACAACAGCATGAGATGGTTAATCTAACAACTGTGAAGCTGAATGCAGACGCCTTAAGTTAACAGAAAACAGTTCACAAACTAGATCTAAAAGCTCAAATATATCAGCTTACTGAGCAAAAGATAAATCAATAAAAATCTTCACTTTCTCTTTCATGTGACAATATCATTGGCATTGATAGTTGATAGTAAACAAAGATGATACTGTACCATGACGGATAAGCTCAAATCTTGGATGGCCAATCCATTTTTGGAGGTTATCTTTGGATCCAGTGAAGTAGTTGTCAGCAACGATGACCTGATTACACACAAATATATTGGGAAAGAACTTTATCAAATCAAACTCAGTTATAGGTGCTGTATTTATCAAATATAGGACGATATATGACATTTGTATAAAATCAGTTACATCATGAATGAACATCACAAGTATACCATTATGAGCAAAACATTAACCAGCTGACCTCATTTTTTTCATTTTCCATCAATCTGTCAACTAAGTGAGACCCAATGAATCCAGCTCCTCCAGTAACCAAGATTCTCATGTTGGACTATCATCAAGAATGAAAGAAATTCATGTAAACATGGCATCAAGACAAGAAAAAAGAGGTTTATGCAAAATCGGTGATTCTGACAAAAGCCATATTTACAAACACCTAACAAACTTTGACCAGTGGATCTAAGAATATACATGGTGGTTCTCTTTCACATAATTCAGAACCCAAAGCTAGCACTATGCAAAAGAATAGGAAAACTGAAAAAACCTTTCACAGTTCAAAAGATCAGTATAATGAGTACACAGCTAAATTTTAAACAATAAATTTCAACCTTATGTTGATCATCTCTCCACTTGTATCATATTAGAAGATTCACAGCATACAACATTGGGTTTGTGGTCAAACATTTTGATAAGTGCATGTGGTTAAATTATAATATATGGCAAAGTACACAAATCACTCCACATTTGTCATCATTTTCAATTCTTCAAAGTTTCTTCTGGTGTTTGTGTTCCAGGCAGCAGTAAAGCGTACTGAGTTGTGCAATGCAATTTAAGAAGAAATTTGTAATCAACAAAAAGATCTTCACAATATTCTTTTTGATCACGTTTAACACAGACATTCAAATCTTAAAACCAAGGTGTTTAGCTTTTCCATTGTGTAAAATAAATAATGCAGACAAAATGCCCATCCTCAAAGTCACCATTTTCTAAATCTACTCATTCGCCATGATCATTCGTGTACTTTTACTAAAAAAATGATATTAAATACCCGAATGAACATGAAGTTGGATCAAACTAGCAATGTAAATTATCTTGCATGTAAAATGGTAATCAAGCCAAAAGGATCAATGCTCACCTGAAAAAATTTGGAAAAGCGCAGAGGAGATGGTGAAGGAGGTTTCTTTGTTGTTGTCGTCTCGTGATGTCCATTGCCATTAGAAGAATCCGTTGCCATTGTTTGGACCTCAGAAATTAATTCCTACACATATTTTGGGTCGATCAATGTCTAGCAAAGAACAGATAAACTAAACAGGATATAAATTTCCCAAACCAAATAATGTGAACTCGTATCTATTTAAAAAGGGTCAATTGGAGCAACAAACAGGGTTTTCCGGTAATCAGAACAAGAAAGCAACAGAGCAAGTCAAGCACCTGATCTCAAGCTTCAGAAAAACACCAACCCAGACACAACCCTAACCACTCTCGTCTTACCAAGTTACCACTACTCCAAGATCATAGACCCATTTATATAAATAAATCACGACCAAGATATGAAAAATTATTCCACCAAACTTCTAAATTGAATTTGGAAGTTTGATAAAAAAAATGAAAACTTTAAAAGCACATGATAGATAAAAGTACCCCCAGAGAAACATAATTCAATTTGGAAAGCTTGAAAGTCACGGAAAGTTGAAGGACATAGTGAAAGCTCCGGGACAACGACAATAGTAATAATGGAAATCACACCAAACTAATATTCTGCAGTAAAGATTCAGAAAAGAAAAGAAAAACCAAACCCAACCCCACATTGAATTTTGCGTCTATGACTATAATTCACTACCTAACTGAAGATGGATCGAATGATAGAAATAATAATACTTTGAAATTTAAGTGCAATTCAATTAATTTTGAGGAATATCATCATATCATATATCTCTTTCTGCGAAACGAAATTGAATTTGGTGAAGTGCATGAGAATGGAATACTCTGTCAGCAATTCTAGGTTTAAGGTTACTTACGAAAATGCTCAGTGCCACGTCAGCTGCTACTGAGATTAGGTACTAGGTTAGCTTCCACGTTTCGTCCAACTTGAGGGTCTCTCAGATACGATAATCTATTGTTTAAATAATAAACAATGAAAATTTTATTTACAAATATTAAATTATATATATTTTTAATGTATTTTTTTGAAAAATTATATATATTTTTAAAACAGATTTAATATAGTAAAAATAAGAATACACCTATAAAAGTTCCAGCTAATTTAATTATTTTGGTTATATTTTCATATTAATCTAAAGGAATTAACAACCCTAAAGTATAGATCTATGATTTAAAAAAACAACAACATTTGTTAAAACATAAAATACAATTAATCAATTATGTATTTTCTAAAAAAAATATAAGCGCGTAACTACTGTGTAATTTTATATTTATAGATAGTTACTTTGAGAATTTGTCAAATACTTTGGTTTCAATAAATGATCTTAATTTCCTTTTAACTATTAATTAATATAGTTCAATTCAAAGTTAACCTTTAACCTTTTAGTCAATTAATTAAATAGTTGAAATAAAAATAATATTATTATTTTTTAATAGATATGTTCCATCAACGTCTCAACATTCCGTTTTAGATTATGAGGTAAATAAAGTCTAATAAAAAGATTGTTTCATAAAAAATTGAACATGAATACATCAAAACGATTCAATCTTATTAATATAACATTAATGGATTTGATTCAAATCTTCTAAATAAAATATTGAGTTAAAAATTTGTAGATGACAAATATATAATAAAGATGCTATTTTATTAAAAAGTAATCGATAGGAAAACATTATCATCAAAACCAATAAACATTTCACAACCTAATAAGGAAAAAAATAAAGTATTTTATGAAACTATCTTTATATGACCACATTATATTTCCCCACCTTTCTCCTTTTTCTTTATTCAATTATTCATAAAATTTATTTATTTTCTCGTTTTTATCCCGAAATATATAAATAGTGTATTGATAAAATTCCTTCCCTACTTGAAATATAATGTACAAGGAAATATAATTATTTATTCTTAACTTGAAGAATTTATTTATAAATTTTATTTCTCTATGGTAATGTTTTTCTTTATATTTATTTTTATTAAAAATATTAAAACAGATTAATTCAAAAGTAACAAAATTAATTTGTATTCTAATATTGAAAATTACTCACTTGTAAAACGGAATCAAACAAAAATCAGCATTGACACTGCAATGCTTCTGAAGGAAGATATATGATTGTCTTCATTATTATTTTATTCATAGTACTTCTACCTTTTCTTGCAATTCACTTTTTCTTTTATTTTTCTCTTCATTTCCTTTATCATAGATTTCTCTCTATTACTTTCTTTTTTTTCTTTTTTCCTCTCAAATCAGCCATCGTACTCAAAAGCATGTTTCATCGAGTAAATATTTGAATCCACAACTTTTCATGTATGATTTTATAGTTTATGCTTTGCTTTATTTGGTTTGCATAGTAGTTTTATTGTTGGGTTAAATATTTTTTTATTCATGTAATATAATTAAAATTAATTTTTATTTTTAGTTCAAACTTTATACTTTCTAAATTCAGTTTCCAATTAATATAAATTCAGCTTCCAATTACATTTGTTAAAAGTGATTTTCTTACATCATATCATATGTCACACTAAATTGAGAGTGATGATATGTGCACACATTTTCACTCTAAACACTACTAATACTTACATATTTATCTCTCTCTCTCTCAACTAGAGAGATTCTCCCATTGAACAATTTCAGTAATTGCTTCTTCAATTTCTATTGTCTCCTTTATGCATGAAAACAAGCAGAACCCTAAAGCACTCAAACTCAGAACAACTTGGCTCTTCACTTCCTTCTCACCTTCATCACCATGCAAGTTATCAACAACAATTCCAGATACTTGCAGAAAACATCCAATTGTTTCTTCTATTCCATCTTCTCCTAAACCTGATGAAACCATGCACGTGTTACATTCACTTGATTTTCCTGCTTCAAGATCACAAGGGTTCTTCTTCTTCTCCACAAATTTCATTCTAGAAATCTCCTCAAGATTTTTCATTGATGAGCAAATCAACTCCTTAGCATGTTCAAGTTTACCATTTAGCATGTTCACATCCTCCTTCTCATAAGCCCCACATCGTTTGAATTCTTGTTGGAGAAACTTCAAAGCATGTTCTCCAAACCACAAGAGCTCCACCACTCTCGACAATGACCCCAAAAGCTTATTATAAGAAACACCATTAAAGGGTAGAAACCAAAAATTGGGTTCAAGTTCTGCTTCCACAACAAGTTTCTTAAGCTCGTTAACTTGCGTTTTCAACCTCTTTAGGTTTTCTTCCAAATCGGTTTCACCAGCAAGTAGACTCAACGACCCAATGGACTCACCGAGTGGGCCCAAGCATTGAGAGAGTTTCCTTTTGGCACAAGTGGAGGCTGTTTTGGGCCCAAAAATAAGATCCACGAAAATAGAACATGAAAGCCCAATAAAGGTTTCAACGATTCTTGCGATAGCAAACTCACTCGGTGGGCCGAAGTTTTCCCTACCAAGAATTAGAACGGCCCCAATAACTGCGGAAATGGCTCCGGCAGGCCCATACATTTTGCTTCGTTGAAGGAAGCTCGTGAAAATGAACCAAGGAAGCAGAGACAAGAGTCTTACGGGCAAGAATCTCTCAAATAGGAAGCAGCCCAAAACGCCGTACACAGTGCCCAACACGGTCCCTTGGGCTTTCAGATTCGCTGCCCTAAATGTGGCTTCCCTGCCCGAAACATAGCTCACGGCCACTGGGAGCCCAGCCCAGAGCCCGTTTTCTTTGCTGTATACTAAGCCCAAGAATACCGCGAGGCCCAGAGAGAGAGAGCTTTTAATTGGTGGAATAAAATTTGTATTTCTCAATGTTGCTATCAAATTAGCCCACTTTTGTTTACCTTTGTGAGAATTTTCATTCCTGTTACTGTGGTGAGAAGAAGTTGGAGCTTGGGTGAAGGGTTTTTTATGGAGGAGTTGGGCACAAAATAAGAAGAAGAAAATGGGTAATTCTTTGTGAGTAGTTGGAATGGTTTGAAAGGATTGGAGAAAAAGTGTTATGTCTTTTGCATTGGATTCGGGAACAGTTAGTGAAGCGCCACGTAAGCCCTGTTTAGGTTGTTTTATGGTTAGGCTAACATGTTCCTCGAGGCAATTAAGACCATGTTTAAGGTCTTGGTTGATAATGTTGTTTGTGAATGAATTGGTCCATGTTAAAGCCAACTCCATTCCTCTCAAATTGGTATCCACCTCTTCAACTCTCTCTATTAGGCTCAACCAATTTGATTTCAAATTTTTAAATGCAAATATCTCCCAATTCATGCCTTCCTGTAAAACAAACTCTCGTTATAATAAACTTTAAATGATTATAAAATTTGTTTATAAGGTGAAATTTGTACCACTTGTATATACTATAAAATATTTTACTTAAAATGAATTTTTAACTTACTTGATAGAGTGCGATGAGAGAAAGGAGTTTGGTTCGTTTCGTTCTCAAAAACTTGACTTCAGATATTAGTCTAATTGCATTAGTTTTGTCCTCCTCGCTTATTACTTTTACGAGAATCTTCAATCCCTTCAACATGTTCTTTGTTAATAGCTTGTAGCTTTCCTTCATCTGTAGTAATTACCAAACAAAATTTAGATTGTAGAATTATCTCCACTTACTATGTTTATTGCTTGGTTTATAATTTATTATAGATCTCAAATTAATTGTCACTCTTCAACTTACTATATTTATTGCTAAAATGGAGGTGGTATGGGATAAAAGTAATAGAAAAGAAACAGCACTGATGTGAAGAGAAGATTCCACTTAAATGGCAAATGCTTTGTGGGAAAGAATTCTGACAGATTTTTCTATTTTAATGAACATTTCACTTAAATGCCAAATAAAGGTTTCGATCGTAAGGAGTTTTTAAGGTTTTTTTATATTCAATAGATTCCATTTCTATACGAATTTTTGGTGTTGTTTCATGAAAAAAAAAAATAGTGTGATGGGTAACTTTTCCGTCCATCTTTTTAAACAATTATTTCCCTCCAAAATGTCCTACTTTTTAAATATTTTTTGTAAAATCTGTAAAAAAATAATTTTCTAAAACAAGTTAATACTCAATGTTTACGCAATTTTTATTTTTTCGCCAAAAACTATATGATTGTTCTAACAAAATTTTATGAACATTATTAAGAATATCAAAACTTGAAACATGTCTTCAAACAATTATTCTTTTAAACTTTAAGTGCAATAAACAAAAGGAAAAAAAAGTTAAGCTTATAAATAACAACAGTGTTTCCTGACAAAAAAAAGCATATATTAAAAGATTTGATTGACTAAAAAAACATACTTTTTGGTTAGTTTTTTTTTTTTAAAAGAAATTACTAATTATGTCAGTGTTAAACTTAAATATGATGTATTATTTTGTTTGCATTTATATATAATTTATTTTTTGTTATATTTAATAACTTATGACACTTTTAGTGAAGCTTAAATTTTATTTTTCTAAATTTAATTGTATCATTTTTTTTTCTAGTAATACTATTTCATATATTATATTAAAACATTAAAAATAATGATGTTTCATTGAAACTAATTACATCCAAATTTCGCAAATTCAACCTTTAAACCTTAAACATGTCTTCATAATAAGACTACATTGAAAACATGTATCATAAACATAATATTGTAAATGTATCATAATTACACGTAACTATCATTTTTACGATAATTAACTACTACAATAAAAAAAAATTTATTAAATAAAAACCAATTTTAGAAAAAAAAATAATTAATTGTTATAGTAACTAAATTATATACTATATTTTAGAAACTAAAAAAATTTATTGAATTTCTAAACCAGTTTCTATTATTGATAAATAGTTATATCTAATTAGCTATCAATATTTTTGCTACTAAATCTAAAATTGGTAGTTAAACCTTAATAGTTAATTAGATACCAATTTAAAAATTATTTATCAACTAATTTAGAAATCAATAATTTTTTTAGTCTCTAAAATAGTATATAATTTAGTTATTATGAAAACTAATTATTTTTTTCTTTCTAAAATTAGTTTATATTTAATTATTATTTAATAATTGTAGTGAACTATTATTAATAACAAATATTGTGATATATGGAAACTTAAAAAAAATGTTGAACTAATGCATAGGATGAAGGATTTGGTTACCTGGGAGCATGCAAGACGCGGGTATGGAAGAAGCAAGGCCAGAACGCAAGCAAGAACACCCAAGGCAGTGCTAGCTCCCAACCGTAAAGGGTGCATCACAGGATCAGTGTGAACGCCATTATCATACGCCACCACGTACACCAACACTATCTGACCCAACGCTAACCGTTTAACCATCAAATCGCCGGAGTAAGGCCAGGGCAGGACCACCACAAATGCGGCCACCGCCACCGCCCCGGCGGTTCCCAACCTGGAGAGCCGCCCTGGTCCGATAAGCCACAGGCTGAAGATGGCGGGGCCCATGGTTTGAACGGTGGCGTAAAGCGCGAGGCAGCATCCGCGCAAGGCGTCTCCGAGAGTGGCGTGGTTGGCGATGATGAGAATGGCTGCGACGTATGAGAATGCCGGGAAGGAGATGACGGCGGAGACGGAGGGTGGAGTGTAGAGGCTGAGACACCCCACAATGGCGCACGCTAGGGCTGTGCGGAACGCCGAAGAGAGCCCCTCTCGCCACAACCCTCTCATTCTTTTCACTGCCAACACTTTCTTCATTTCTCCTTCTTCTCACTTCATCATCGATGAACATGCTTCGCTTTTATAACCACAACAAATACTACAAACATATTAATAAATATACTTTAACTCAAATTCAACCTTATAATCATTCGCTATAAAATGTGTTCGTGTTACTTACCAACTCTCAGTTCATAAATAAATTTCCTAAATAATTTAACATATTTTATTATCATTTTTTAAAATCTTTTTTATAATTACCAATCTTTATTATTGACGTTTATTATTGACAGTTACTATATGCAATATTATAATAATTATTAATATTATTAAATGTTATTAAATATTTATTAATTTTTAAATATATTTATTAATTATTAATATTATTAATTTTATAATGTTAATAGTATGCCTACTTAGTTATATTATTATTTATGAATATTAGTTATAATTTTATAATTATTTACATTATAATAATATTTTTAATATTACGTATATAGTTATTATAATTTATATTATTAAATTTTTTAAATTATTAAGATTATTTATATTTTTAATAAAAATATTTATATTAATAATAATATTAAATTTATATTTAAATATAAATTTATAGGTAAAATTTATAGATAATATAAAGTTAATATACTGATAGAGATCTATAGATAATAAGTAAAACTGAATTTATTTTCGGATTCAGATACGTAAATAATATTTATAGATAATGTTAAATTTATATACAGATTCAGATTCGTGAGTAATATTTTTAAATAATGTTAAATTTATCTACGGACTCAGTAAATTTTAGTGATTTTCAAGATTTTTAGTTTTTAAATGTCTTTATCTCTATAATATATGTATGATTACAATCTCATTGAAAATTTTTTATACTTGTTCTAAATCGGTTTTGAAAATTATTCACGGAAAAAACTAGGCAAAAGTTTGGTGCAAGTTACACATATTTTATTTCCGATGACCTAGACAAGAATGGAGGAGTATGCAAATACAACAGAATTGTCTGGTTCCATCTCATCTCTTCATTAGAAAAAAAATTATTCAGAAAAAGTTGTTTTAAATGCCTGTGTAATTGTTTAATGAGAGGAGTTGGATAAAAACATAAAAAAGAGTTAAGAAAATTAATTCCGACAACTGAGCATGCAGTTCCATACGCATGATCATATTGTGGTGGTTTTCTTATTCAAAACGAAGAAAGGTTTCACTTTAAATAACTATCTAAGAAAGTAAGATTTAGCCATGGACCATATATATTGTAGTAATTATTCTAATAATGATCTTGATAAAGTAATTACCCAGATGTATGTGTATGGACCATATTGCAGTATACTTAGTTTTCATATTCCCTTTTTCGGCTAAAGTATTTTTTTTTTCACATACAGACAAAAGAACAAAAGGCTTATAACTAGATACAAATAAATATATAAAGCAAAAAAAGCACTATATATTAGTATCAGCCGAAACGGGTAAAAAAATATAAAGTGGAAAGAACCCCAAAAATAAAATAATTTGACAAAAGGAGAAAATAATTTTTTAATAGGTCCAAAGAAAGTATAAAAAAAAAGTAATGTGAAAAATCATAGGACTAGGGGTGTTTGGGCATATTATTCAAGAGGGCTGCAAAATTATTCCCTTCTCCATGATTTCGCCTCTTAATGGACCATTAATCAAGCCTAACATGGAAATTTTATTTGGTGATTTTAAAGAAAATTTTATTTGATAATTTTAAAGAATAATATACTTTGACCCCACTTAAGTTTAATTAATTCTTACAAATTTAATTTATTAGATAAGGTTTATATTTATTAATGTATTATAAAATATTTCTATATAGTTGATGTGAGATGTCTTTAACAATCAATTTTTTTTGTAATTATAGAATATTTATATTTTTTAATGGATTTAAGTATTTTTGTACTTTCTTTTAATTTAATTTTTTTGTTGGTAATAATTTTATATAGATAATCAAAACCACAATAAATCACTTTGTTGGGAGAGGGAATAAGAACTTATTTTAAATTTAAATATTCTTTATTTAAAAGTTAATCGGATCATAAAACATGCAATTTCAGAACCATCTAATCATTTCTCTTTTAACAAGAGTCACACCTTTCTATAAACATTCAAATTTATTACGAAGGATCATGTCAATCAACATGAAATTTGAATGTGTACGTATTTGTGTATATTTATAATATATGTCACTAAAATTATTCTGACACATATATTTGAATCATTAAAATTCTTATCCTTTAACTGAGAAGTGAAAAAATTGGTGGTTGAACTAAGGAACAAGTATGATGCATGTATTGATGGTAGATTTCTCCATGTATTACATTACAGATCTTGATGGGGTCATTTTTCCTAGATAAGCACAAATTCCAATTATCCTCATCTTTGCATTCAAGAGATAAATTTGTTAACTGAAATCTTCATGTACCTTAAATTATATAAAAACAAGTACCTTCTACGTGTGTTCAACTAAGGATAAGTTCTTTCCCTTTTCCATTTTTTAGATTACATTACTCATATATGTAGATGCCCCAATAGTATAAATACTCATTTTTAGAAATTCTATTTCTTTCTTCTTGTTATCACATATATTATTAGTTCTCTTTTTCTTTTCTTTTTTCGATATTTTTTTTTATAAAAAAATAAATAAATAAATTGAAATAGAATATTTAAGAGATATCACAACCCATATAAAAAAAATTGGCACCATATTTTAGCTTACAAAATGAATTTGTATACTATTATTCTTTGTTAGCTAGAGAAGGGAAATAAGCACACCGTGACCACTTTGTGCAAAGTGAAACATGTGAAGTGATCGGAATTTTATATGATTTATAGAGTCATTAACTTAACTGTATATGGATTCACAAAAGATGGGGAAATTTAAAATAATACAAATACAACACCTATTTAAATAATACATAAACTTTATCCTTAGAAATTTTATTATTTCTCGGGTGTACCCGAACGACCATTTTCCTTTCTCTTCTTTAAAGTTGAGGTAATCCACAAAGTTGCAATTTTTCATTGCAAATAAGTTAAAGTTCTCCACGCTTTATACATATATTTTGTATTAAAAATAACATTTTAATATCTTGAACACGTGTTTATTATGAGAGTTTAACTTTATCGATTATTAATAAGTTTAATCATATAAACTTGATAATAAATGACAATTTGATTGTTGTTTTTGTTTTGCCAACAAATACTTTACAAATACGAAGTCTATATATTTTCATAAAAAGTAATATATTTATACGAAAAATATAGTATGCATAGTTCATAGAAACTATGTAACTAATATTTCTTGTTCATTCAATATTTTTATGTTAATTAATTAATATACACTTTCAAATTGTATTGTAAACCTTTTGGCACTAAAATTATTGACAAATTAAATTCACACTATAATCTCTGCAAATCACATTGCTTTGGGACTAATTTGTTTGGAGATTTTTGGAGGTTAAAGGCACAACCATCTTCACATCTCATAGAAGATTCTATAAGATAAAATAACGTTTAAAGCAAACTTGATTAGAAGGGGATATGTATGACTATCAATATGTGTTGTTTGTGTGAGGAGGAAGAGAAAACTACGTCTCATCTTTTTTGTACGTGCGGAGTCATCTGGCTCGTGTGGTCTAAGTGCTATGAGTGGATGGAGTTGACATCGGCGGATCATAAGGAGCCAAAAATCATTTTGTAAGCATCATGATGAACAATGTCAAGGAAAGCGTTAATCAAATCTGGAAATGTGTGTGGATAACATTTGTAGGAGAATTGTGAAACATAGAAACAAGAGGACTTTTAGAGGTGGCAGGATAGATCACATTGAAATTTTTACTCTGACACAGATGAAAACTTGGTAATGGGTAATGTCTAAAGTGTGTGACGTAAGTTTTTCGTATTCAAATTGGTGTCTTGAGCTATTAATTTGCATAATGTCTGTCAATTTTTCTAGGAGATATATATCATGAGTAATAGGCGGCTACATTTAGGTTAGAGGTTAAGAGCTTTAGGTAAGTCTTTTGTATTAACGTTTGATGTATCCCTAAAATATCTCTTATTTATTCATTATTTTTTTTGATAAAAAAAACATTTCTTTCGGACATCGTGTTAATTTTGCATTGATAATAATGAATATTATAGAATAGAACATTCGAGAAAAAGGTGAATGAGGCTGAAGAAACATTGTATATTGATGGCCTATAAATAAAAGAAATTGTATGGTTGTTAGTGGGATGGGGTTTAACGCTAGCGAAACTGAGAAGCATAAACATGTTGTGCGCAGGAAAGGAATAGGAATAAACCGTGCATGCACTATGCAAGTAAAAGTGGGATTTTGGTAAATCTCCACTTACTGTTCATTATGAAAGGTCTCCCTTTAGGGCAAGGAAGGGTCAAGTGTGGAACGATAGGGCACTTAATTATCAAATCATCAAATAAATACTCCAACAACTTCGTCAAACCAGACATGCTTTTGTTAGGAGTTACATTTTCTGCTTCACTTACACACCATGGAACACATCCCACTTGCAAATTTGGATATATATATATTATGGTTAAATATATATTTCGATATATCTTATGCAAATATTAGGGGGTAAAAATTTAAAAGGAGAAGAAGACTCATGGAAGTGGGGAGCATAGAAAATGAGAAGTATAATGTAAAGTCTGCTTATAATTGTTTGCATGATGATAGTGGTTTACTTAGTGAATTTGGTTTTTCTGCTTTATGAAGTGTTTAAGTGGCTCCTGCTACTCAATATATTGTTTGACGGTTAATGAAGAGGAGAGTGTCTATTAAGGTAGAATTGGTTCGTACGAGATTGTATTAATACTATGTGTGTATTTGTTGATCTGATGAAACTGTAACATGGATTTAATACAACATTTTCAATAATTTCATTTATTTGAACTAAATAAAACAAAATAAAATACGGAGAGGGATGTGAGTAGTTAGAGTGTGGATGATTTGAAACCATTAGAATAATATTATATTTGAGAACAATAATGTTGATGTTGAAGAATTGTATATTTTGTGTAGCACACTTAAAATCTATGTGATTATACAATGTCATTAATGTATTGAGTATGTGTAGATGTTATCGTATATTCGTGTTGTCTTATGCTTATAAACTAGATGAGAGATATTATGATATTATGTTTGATAGTTTATCTTTGTAAAACTAATGTGTGCAATAGGAGTTTAACTTGAGAGAAGAAAACTAAATGAGACTATTATCTTATCTTTGTAAGTTGATGTCTTTAGTTAGTTAAAATTGTGTTATAGTTTGGTGGAACTAATGTAAGAAATCAATAGACTTTTATTTGTATACGGTTTCAGCATTTCTTAAATGCTTTACTTTATTATTATTTATTGATAAAAAAATTATTAAAAGTTCATAGAAAATATGAAAAATCAAAATAGCTTCAAATATGGAGACTTAGATCTCGTGTGGGGACTAAAGATAACCTTGAATATTGAGATTACATACACATTGTTATTCTATAACAAATTTTAGAGATTACTGTTGAGTTATTAATTTTAATTAATATTTTTAATGATTTTTAAGTGGCTAAAAAATCACAAATTCTTTCACTATTTATGGTCTGAAAAAATGATTTAAAAATGTATTAAATTTCTAATATTTTAACCTGGTAATAGAAATAACCATCAATAGTATTCTATAAAAGAAATATCATAACAGGTAAAATATAAATATAAAAAGTATTATTAATTAGATTAAAGTAAACTTATAATGATAAATACACTAAGTATAACACTTTAGTAGGAAAGACTTAACATTGATCACACAATATACTAGAAAAAATTGACATTAATGAACCATCAACTGTTCATATAATCACATTATCTGCAACTCAAAATATAATTTTTTTAATATATAATAATGTTTAACTTTCTCACTTAACGTCACTTACTAATATATAGATAAACATCATCCACATATTTCCGACATAGTGCATGACAATGAAATGTAGTCGTGAGTTTTGATTAAAATAAAATTCATGAGTGGAACATATCCATGCTGCAGCCAA